>Ga0265298_10000555_pt1 | contig 55305 bp, 61 predicted proteins | sample AusTroGonzalo_MG_3_FD_193486 | JGI IMG/M metagenome (GOLD analysis project Ga0265298, IMG submission 193486) | Bovine rumen microbial communities from tropical cattle in Woodstock, Queensland, Australia - Gonzalo_01 | ecosystem: Host-associated > Mammals > Digestive system > Stomach > Rumen ... | reverse complement strand
GGAAGTTTCGGGAAATTAAAAAACTATTCGAATGTCATACTTAATTAAAGATTATTTTTAATACTATATTATTTATCTAAGAAAAAAGCGAGACTTGTTCAAAGTCTCGCAAATTGTATTAAAAATAATTTTAATTCATATTAGGTATGAATCCATTTTATTTATCTTGCTTTTTTGAATCATCTGACTTCTCACTCACATTGTATCCAAATCAACAAACTCGTGCTCGTACCACAACTTGAACTCGTACCCGAGAGCAATATAAGCATCTCGCTTGTCCAGCATATTCTGCTTATCGAAAGTCCAGGATGACTTCACTTCGATGATTGTGTTTGATTCAGTGAGGAGAAAGTCTGGTATCGCTATACGTTCTTTCTACTACTGAGTGTCAAAATATCGGATTCTTAATGCTTCTACTTCATATGGAATTTGTTGCTCATCGAGTATGTTTGCGAAATCTGTTTCATAACTGGAACGAAGATATACTTGCTTATTATCCCAAGTTGTGTGATAATCATCTTTGTAATTAAATCCAGTAGTGATTATTTCTGTTCTTCCCATCAAAATATTTTCAGAGACTGATTGACTACAATTTTTTGAAGGAATTTCAAGATATTTAAACACTTTCGCTGTCAAATTAGCGATTGACGGATAATGAAATACATTGCATATTTCTGTAGAACTCATATGTTGATTCCAATACATTTCATATAACATATTCCGAACTCTATTAAATTCTTCTTCAACCCATATCGTTCCATACTTAGATTCATCAAAATTGAAGTATTTAATAAGTGTTTTGATTTGTTGATAATTATGCTTTTGACAAAATTCATTATTGCATTTTTGTTCTTTATTTAATTTACGACCACAAATTTTACAAAAAGTAATTTCATCTATTAATTTTTCGTCATTAATAATTTTATTGTTCTTTTTTAAACGATATTTTATTTTCTATATACTTTTGTGTTTATGCTTACATTCATCACAAACAATATTATCTGCACAGCGTCTATCAACAACAACATCTTTGCCGCATTTAGAACATTTGACTGTTTTGGTCTTGTGACAGTTCGGACAACCCCCATTATTATATTTCAAGTGATGTTCCGGAGTTATTTCGAAATCTTCACCACAATCATTGCAATGAACTTTCATTGGTTTCTTTCTTCCACAATACGATGACTCATCATATGAGAATTTCTCTCCGTATGCTTCTTTAAAACGTTGAAGAATTTCGTTAAATGGAATTATTTTTTCTTTATATGATTTCTATTTTTGTTCTTTACAACATTCGGGACAATTTGTTTTGCCGATTTCAAGTTTATGTGCTCTTGAAACTTCAAAATAAATTTTATGCACATTACAATATGCAGTCACTTTATTACGAGTTCCTGTATATGTTTCTTTAACGATACTGATTCGACCGTTATATGCTTGTTTAACACGTTCAGCAAATTCATCTACTGTAATTTTTAATTTGGCCATAATATAACATTAAAAGATTGATTTTAATTATTTATCTAAAGAAAAATCCGACGTTTAACTAAACGCCGGAAAATCAATCTTTTAAATGGGCAAATGAATTTGCTCAAATTATTTATCACAAAAATAGAGCAACACTGAAATCAATGTTGCTCTTTATAACAAACAAGCATTTTAAACAAGTGTTTAAAATACACTTCGCGGAAGCGGCCGGACTCGAACCGACACATCGGGGGTTAGCCGATTACTAGTAGTTTTCAAGACTACTTCCTTACCAATTAGGATTACGCTTCCAAAATACATTCTCATCCTCAAAAGTTTTCTGTCTCTGTCTATGATGAGCATCTGACTGTTAACTGCTTTCTCAGCAGCCATTGACTTTATAGCATCCAGGGGCGGAAGCCGGAGTACTCGAAACTCACCCGTTATTCACGAGCCCTTCGCTTAGCAGGCGAGGTTGGAACCTTACCAATTCGACTTCCAAATTCGTGTGTCCAGAGGGACTCGAACCCTCGCCCACGTGATTAGCGATTTAACCGAGTTTCGCTCTCGCTTGGGTCATACCGTTAAATCGATGATTTATTCAGTTTACTCTGATATAAAGTCACGTGCTCTACCAACTGAGCTATGGACACTTCTTCATGTGCGGCAGGATTGAATCGAACAATCGACACCATGCTCTTCAGGCATGTGCTCTACCAACTGAGCTACTGCCGCAATTAATATTTGTGCCTTCGTGGGAATCGAACCACACATAACTGACTTCTATTCATCAACATTGTCTCGAGCTGCTGACTTTCGATTGGTCAATCCCGACTGTACAGGTCGGCTACAGTTACCAATATACTGTGATAAACTGGCAAATAGTCTTCTCGGATGGACTCGAACCACCGGTCTATACGATATCAGCGTATCGATTTAACCAACTAATCTACGAGAAGAAAAGGTGCCACAGTCAGGATTCGAACCTACTTACCCAACCATTACGTCAATTTTTACGGGACGAAATTTACAGTTTCGCGACGTTACTGTGGCTTTTGAGAGTGCTCGGACGGACTCGAACCGCCGTACGTCGGGTTGCAGCCGACGACCTAACCACTCGGACACGAGCACACATTTACTTATTTCCCACTATGTCAAAGAACTCAAAAATAAAAATCCCCGGATTTTCCTTGCTCGGAATCCGGGGACTTTCTATATAGTCTTTTTATGAACTTTCACCTTACGGTTCAAACTTTCATACATCCACCCGGATTTTCCTCGCAATAAAAACAATATGAATAAGAGCTCGAACTTTTAAAGCTCGAGAAAATAATACTCTTAATGTTTTTAACGTTCTGGTTCATCTTCGTGAATCTTTATTTAAGTTTGACTTTGTTATTTATCAGCCGGTTTCCCGGTCTTTTGTTATTTATCTTTTTGTTTATCCGTTTTTAGCGGACTTTTTATTTATCACGCACTTTTTCGGTCAAAATCGAATTTGCTCCCGTGACTGTTAATTAGACTCCGGAATTACAGAAAAGTTTAGTGAAATCTCCGTATTTATCCGAAATTTGCTGCAAAATTACAAGTTTTTGCGAAACCGTGCAAGTTTTTCACCAAAAAAATTTCTGTTTTTAACAACATTTAACAATTCGAACTCCAACTCATTTATCAAGAAGACGGTGCTTTCGACTGCGAAATATTAATTGAAGTTATTCCGCCAGTTGATTCGTTCAGAACACTTACAGTGCCGTTTCGTGGGTCAGTTGTAGATGTATTATTAGACAATGTAACTTTTACAGTACCACTACCGAAACCGCTGGTCTTATCCAGTGAAATCCACGAATCGCTTGCAGACACGCGCCAGGTTGTAGTGCTTTGTGTTGTGATGGTGAGTTCCTGTTCACCTCCATCAGCATTATAATACAACGAAGACGGTGAGACAATCCACGTACCTCCGCTCGACTGTTTCGGCTGTTCAATATCGATTGATTTGCTTACTGCACCCGTACCACTGACAGTGATTGTTCCCTCTAAATCGCTGCCAGTTGTATTCGCATTTGCCTGAAGTGTGACAGTCTTGTTTCCTGTGCTGTTCTGTGGGTTGATGCTTGTTATCCAACTAGGAGCAGTCACCTGCCAGTCTGTATCTGATGTCACAGTGAGTGTTCTTGAACCTCCGCTGGCAGGGAATGACAAAGACGAAGGAGACAGTTCAATGAAGTTGACAGTTGTGCTACCAGCAGCAGACTGTGTTATCGATACGGTCACAACTACTGTCTCTTCGGTCTTTCCTTGAACTGTAACAGTTGCTGAACGCTCGGTTGCCTGTGTATTCTCACCGTAGCGAAGCGTGAAAGAAGTATTGTCTGCACTCTCGAGAGCAATCCAAGTGACACTGTTGACTGTTGCCTTCCAAGCCACTGTACAATCAACTGCGAACGTCTTTGTTCCGGACAGAGACGAGATGACACAATCTGTCGGGTTGACAGACAGAGGTATCTTGCCAGCCTGTTCACTATGTTCTTTGGACAACTGCGTAAGTGTGAAAGTCTTTGAATACGAACCGTAATAGACATAGAAATAGCCGGTACGGTCTTTCTTCTTGCTAGTATTCTTGTCGAAACTGAGCGTCAACTGTCTCGGACCTTTCTTTGAAGAATCCGGTATATTCAAGCGGTCTATCCAAGAGCCGCTCTTTGCAATGTCCCATTCGAGTTCAGCATCACAGATAATATCGAAAGTAATGCTTTCAACATCGCACTTGACAGTTGCACTTGATGGTGATAGTTTCAGTGCTTTAGCACCTTGCTGTTCTTCTTCAGTGAGCGGTTTTGTACTTGATTCATTCTCTGGCAAATGATAGTTGACGACCTTTGAGCGATCCACCCACTCGACTATCGGCGAATCCAGATGCAAATCATATGTGTAATTGTGATGATACTTATGACAATACGGACAGGTCAGATATATAAACTTCTCTGTTTGCTCGGTTGTAGAAGAACCGGAGCCATCAGATACTTTCTCCTATAAATCCTTGTTATACAGAAACTCACCGTGCTGACAAGTGAACGATGCACCACACTCTCCGCAAGTGAAGTCTGCCATATATACTTTATAGATATATTTAAAACGTTTATCTCCGTCCTGAGTAATAACCATATTGTAAAAATTGTAAAAACACTTATTTCATTATTTATTTTGTGCCAGACTTTTCTGTTGTTGATAAATAACAGAAATTAATACAGTACAGAAAAATGAAGAAATTTGTAGTGATGGTTGACCCCGGTCACGGTATTACAAGTGAACTGAAACAGAAGTTCAGCCCTTTACTCGGGAATATGTCAGTTCCGGCAGAATACTGCTCACAGGGCCGGTTCCGCGAAGGACGTTTCAATCGTGCTATTGCGCTTGAACTTATTGATACATTGAAAGCATATGATATTGATGCAAGGATAACCGTTCCAGAAGAAAAGACAGATGTTGCTTTATCCGCTCGTGTTTCTCGGGTGAACAAGGTATGTAATGAAGTCGGTGCCGGCAATGTGATTATGGTGAGCATTCACGCAAACGCAAACGGCTACGGAACAGAATGGAACAGTGCGAACGGTTGGGAAATCTACACCACACCAGGAAAGACGAACAGTGATGTGCTTGCAACTTATATCTACAATCGGGGAGTGAAGAACTTCGCTGGACGGAGAATGCGCCCGGACTGGAGCGACGGAGACCCCGATAAGGAAGCGAAGTTCACTGTGATTGCAGGGACGAAGTGTCCAGCCGTGCTGACTGAGAACTTCTTCTATACGAACCAGGATGATTTGCTCTATCTTTCATCAGATATAGGAAGACAGGCAATCATCCGGACCCACGTAGAGGGAATCCTGGACTTTATCAACTGGCTTAACAAGAAATAACAAAACCGAGAGACTCGTATTCGGGTCTCTCAGCAAGTGTTTACACAATTTATATAATATTGGTTATTATACGTTTCGATTAATTTACGGCCAAGTCTGCTGATTTTCTTGCAGAACATAGTATTTTGCTGCAACACCGGAATCTGTTGTCGTGCTTGGAGCCAGGCTTGCTTCCGGATTGAACCAGGTTATATTGAATGTATATGTCCTGTTATTCTGGAGTATCGTATTTGACAGAGGATTAGTCACATATATATGATTGCTACCAGTGGTCTCGTTTCTCGACACACGCCATATTCTAGAATAGATGTATACTGTGTGGACAAACTCGCTGCTGTCTGCATTCATAAAATACCAGGTGCCGTCAGTGAAGTCCGTTCCCGCATAATCCGGATATACGTTGTCAATAACACTAATGTTTGCCGTGTAACTTCCGCCGACAGGTATAATAATATCATTATAAGCAAAACTGCCGCTGACCTGCGGACCGTGCATATTAGCATTAGCCTGTGTGGAATTTGTCCAGTCATTCGGGTCTCTTGACAAGTTGAGAATAATCTTACCGGACAGTCTCACTTCTTTTCCGCAGTTGTTGTTCAATATGAACTTGATTTCGTCACTGCTGCTTCCTTCGTCTATTTCCGGAGCAGTGTCGTTGTTTGTGCCGGAACCGTCACTGTTGATAGTCAGAGTGCGGTCTGTTATGGAACTTCCGTATGAAGTATAAGAACCGTCGCTGTTTCTCGTATATCCGAGTTTCTTGATTTCTACGTGGTCGTCATATACTGTCATTATTGCTGCCTCACAATCCGGCATCTGATTGCTTCCCGATGCTACCGGACGAGACATACTCGGAAGATGAACATTCCAACCGGTCTTGTTCGTGTCAGCCAATTCTGCTGAATTACGGTTATACGGCTTATTGCCCGTAGTCACTTTATAATAATTGCTCGTATAGTTTGTCAGAATCGTAGAGTTATCTGCTGCTAGCGGTTTTATGTAGTCATAATTCGTATTAGTCCAGTGCAGACCCTTAGTTGAAGCATCTCTCCACGAGATATGACTGTGGCCGCTGAACCATATCGTATTCCTATGAGTATTGTTCAACTTGTTCAAGAAGTGGAACGTAATACCCATCAACTCCGTAGATGCACCCGGAACGTACTTATTACCGCCACCGGCTTTATGTGGGAAGAAGTAGTGTGAGAAGATGAATATACGCTTTGTAGTGTTCGATTCAAGAATACCTTTCAGCCATATCAAGTCTTCCGGCAGATAATACTGGAAGTTGAAGTTTGACTCGTTGCCGCTGAACGTATTCACTCCTGCATAATTGACCATTTGCTGAACATAAGTGTTATTTGACGGATTCGGTAACTGGTTATGAGGATGTGTTTGCTTCAGACTTGTATTCTCATTGCTTCCGTAGTTTGGCTGCAAGAACACATAGATATCTTTTGTTCCCTTTGTGATGTAGTACGACAGATTACTCTTTTGACTTGACGGGATGCTTCCTGCCAGACTTCCAGGACAATTCCAAGAACCCTGTGTTCCGGATGTATTCGTTCCCGTCACTGCTGTCCATCGTGAACCATCCGGTCCCTGGTTGGGTTGAGTCCACGCATTCACACCGTATGTTATCAAATGGTCGTGATTACCCATTGCACAATAGAACGGCTTTGATATATTATAATCTTCGGTAAACTTGATGAAGTCGTTAATATCTTGTGTAGCAATATCTCCGGGAGATGCTACAAAATCGACATTATAATAATTATTGAATGTATCTACAAGAATATATCTTAAATCATCAGCAAAGTAACTTCCAGATGCACTGTTATTTCCCCAGTCCGAAGAAATGAGTTCACGGTTATCTTTCGTAATACAATAGTGAATATCGCTGATGAGTCCGACAGTGTAGTATTCAGTGCTCGGTTGTTCTCCGGATGCTGCCTGATTGACATTAACGATAACATCATTTTCTAAATTAACAGACGAGAATACAATAGTAGTTGAACGGGATGATGTTGTAGTGTTCGGGTTAACGTTCACGGTTACTGTTCCGTCATTTGTTCCAGATGCGGGAGTTACTGTGCAAATGTCAGTATTTGAACTTACAGCATGCCAAGTTATATTTGATGTAATGGCAAGAGAATAAGAATATCCAGATGCAGGCACATCGTTTAATTCTGATGGGTCTGTTGTTAAAGTATATGAAACGGGACTACCGGACTATATTACAAATATCTGACCCCCAAATGAAGAAGAGTATCTTATTAAAGGAATATCTCCGTCTAAACCTCCGCTTACTATAAGACCGCTATTCAAATTATAAACACGATTACAATGAGGACAATACGCTGTTCCGTTGGAATTCATTATTATCTCATAATCATCACTAACTTGATTATAAGTATTTACACAATTTGGACATTGACTATCATATGCCATAATAGTGTCATCAAAAACACTACGTCCAAATGTAATAGAATTATTCGAACCAAGTATATATCCGGCTGCAATTTCGTTTTCTGATAGTGTATATTGACTAAATGTTGGATTATCATTGCGAACCATATGCATTATAGTACCATTATCACTTAAATACATTTGACAGAATATTCCGGAATTATATAATGATGTTGTAATATCCGTAGTCGGACGCAATGTTATATCATATATAAATCGAGCATTATAAACTACTTCACCGCTACTAGCGGCTGCTTGATTGACTGTTACTGATGCCGTCTCGCTTCCTGCTGTCACAACAACTTCACACGAGCGAGCCGAACCGGTATTCGTTCTGACATTGATGCGCAAATCCGTTTCTGAGTTCTTCGAACAATAACACCAGTCATCCTGTGCTCCAGGTAAAGAAGGAATAGATGCTGTCCATCCTGTCGGAGCAGTGACAGTAATTGAATTCTGGAACGTTGTTCCCGAACCCGCTTCGACATTCCACACAGTGGGACTAAGTGTAATGGAACTTGTTCCTTGTGCAGCCTGAGAAACCGCTACTTCAAGTGTCTGAGGATAACCGACCTGGCTCCACAGACGAATAATGGCATTGCGTGATTCAGTCTCAATATTCGGGTCTACAGTCACTGTTATTGTTTTGTCTCCGTTGACAGTTCCGCTTGGATTTATAGACAGCCAAGTAGGAGAATCCGGCAAGAATATATTGAAATTATAAGAATTGCTGCCGCTATGAGATTGAACATCGAAAGTAGTTGAACTTCCGGCACTCGGAATAGTCAAAGTTTCAGAAGATACATTCCATACAATATTCTTGTATTGCAAAACGTGCAAAGTCTTAGTGACACCGCCACCGGATATTGTCAAATCCGTTGAGCGATTGTCATAAGAAGCATTAGAAACAGTTGATACTTCAATCGTCTTATTACCAGTTCCCGACTCATAATTGACAGACAGCCAAGTAGCATCAATAGGTATAGAAATACTCCAAGCAGTATCTGTAGTAATATTAACTTCATGTGCAGAAGCAGAAGCATAGAACGTCAGACTCTCCGGTGATATTGATAGAGATGATGCTCCCTGTGCTGCCTGTGACACATTACACGTAGCCATTGTTGAACCTCCGGTCTTTGAGAATACAATACTTGCATTTCTGGTATTCTCGGTTGTATTCGGCGGAATCGTCACAGTCACCTGACCGTTGTTGCTTCCGCTACTCGGGTCAACCGTACACACAGCAGTTGCTGTGCTGATGACAGTCCAGTCGATATTCGAAGTGACGGTGATTGTCCTTGTACCTCCAGCTGCATCGATATTGATACTGGTCAAATCTATAGACAACGTATCACCCGTTGCGCTTCCCGCAGCTTGAGCAACTGATACAGTCTTTGTTACACTGCCGCATACAACCGTAATTGTTGCTGTTCGTTGTTCACCTGTATTTGCTGTCGGAACGATATGTATCGTTCCGTTTCCGGAGCCGCTAGCCGGTGCAGTTATCGGACACCAATCTGAATGATCGCTTGTAGCAGTCCAACTGCCGCTGGCTGTTATTGAAATTGTCTTATCTTCTCCGGCAGCAATGAAACTGAGCGAAGTCGGGCTCAAAGTAAGACTGTCGCCCCCGCTACTGCCAGCAGCCTGGTTGATAGTCACAGTGACTACCTGAGTTGCCTGTGTTGTTCCCTTGACAGTAATAAGTGCAGTGCGACTACCACCAGAAGTATTCTGATTCCACGCTGCTTTGAATGATGTCGAAGTTACTTCAGAAATAACACACCACGTAACGTTACTAATTGCTGACCACGCAGCAGTACAAGTAACCGTGAATGTCTGATTGTTGGAACCGTCTGCTGTATTGATTAATGTCGGACTAACCGTCAGAGGTATCGTATCATCACTATGCTCAACAGATAACTGTTTGACGGTAAATTGCTTGCTATACTCAATATAGAATACTGTTATCACACCAGTTCGGTCGTTTGTCTGACTAGTATTCGTCTGTAGATTCACTGTGACAGTAGCACTGCCAGTTCCGTAGTTTACCGGAAGTGTAATCCACGATGAACTCTCGGAAATAATCCAGGAAACAGAAGCATCTGTAGTTACAATATCGAATGAAACACTAGTGACATTATTCTTAACAGTAGTGCTGCCCGGAATAATTCTCAGAGCCATTGAACCATCCTATTGACCTCCGGTCAATTCATCCCACGCAGAAATATTGATTTCATGATGGAAATTCACGACTTTTGAACGCACGACCCAACCCACTGACGGTGTCGGTTCAAGATTATATGTATAGTTATGATGATACTTATGACAATACGGACATACCAGATAGATGTATTTGTGTCCACTTTCGATATAATCCTTGTTATAAATGAACTCACCATGCTGACAGTTAAACTGCGCACCACATTCTCCGCACGTAAAGTCTGCATAAAAAACTTTGAAAATATTGCGGAATCTCCGTTCTCCGTCCTGAATTGTTCTCATATCCTTTGGATTATTTATGTTTCTTAAAATAATAACGCCGTTGAACTGATCAACCTGTGACCTGTTCAACGGCGTTTCGTTGGCACTGACATTAGCCATTCTTTAACGGCACCTCGTTCCTGCCGTTGTTGCCTATTAATCCGCCGACGTTATCATCTATCCGAATAATCTCTTTGATAGCCATTATTTAATGTTATATCGTCGTTGTAATTTTCGTATGTTATTATTAGTCAACGCTTTATTTATCTAGAAGTTTTTCGAATTTTGACAATTTCCGAATTTAATTTCTCAAGATATTTCCACGGAAAAAATTTTCAGAAAAATCAAAAAATTTTTAAAAATCTCTAAACTGCTGGAATACAGTTGTTTAGAGATTTCTTCTGCACTTTTCAGAACAACTTTTTGAACTTTTTCTGCACTTTTTTGGGAAAATCAGAAAACTTTTAAAAATTTTCTGGATATATTATAATAAGGGGTTAGGGGTTAAGAAGTTTGAGTTTAAATCTTTGAAAAGGAAAAATTAGGTTTAGTTTTAAATAGTATACTAATACGAAAGAAAAATTTTGATTTGAAAATCTGAAAACTGAATTTCTTTATTAGAATCCGAAAACTTCAATAGTACGGAAATTTCCAGCAACTATCCGGTGAAATCCGGGTATATTTTGTATACACCGAAAATAAAAGAAATGAGATAGATTACTATATACAATGAGTGAGACAACACAGACGGTGACACACCGCATCAATACTACCAAGACTCTCTCGAATGAGGGATACTTCAACGGCGGACAGGACAGTCTTAGCCGAGACAGCCGGAACATCGCAGTGAGTCCTCTGGTTTCCGACCGGTATGATGAAGCCGTCACCGAAGATCCTGTTCTTTTACAGGAACGCAAGGACACTGACCAGAAACTATATGAGATATTCCAGAACGCTCCGTTCCGTGATATGTACACAGACAGTCAGGGACTTATAAAGATTCCGAAAGAAGATGTCTCGAAAGTATTCCACTATACACGAGAAAAACTCTCGAAAGTAAAGTCATTGACTGCATTTGAGACTGTGATAGCAATCAATGAATTCTATGACTTCAACTACGACTTCGTATGCAAGAAAGTGCTGAGCCCGAAAATGATGGCCGAGATTCTTGAAGACTATTACCAGAATATGGGTATGGCTGACAGAATCGACCAGGCTAGCGGAGAACCGTTATTCTGAGTTACTTTTTATCATAATAATACAAAGATTTTGCATTTTGATAAAGAGAGAAGCATCGTAATGATACTTCTCTCTTTTTATTATCAGTCAATTAACTCCATTTTCTTATAACGATGCTTATTGATACTCTGACTCAAAGGCTTCTTTTGTTTCAATGAGTCTTCTATACGGCATTTCTCGCACTCGGGACTGTCTACCCAATAACTTGTGTCTTTCACAACAACATAGTCGCGTATATGACCGTCACGAGTTTTCATTACAGCAATACGGTCACTGTCCTTAAGTTCACGAACAGCATCCTTCAGTGTGTAGTCTATGCGATAGTCTTCAACAGCCGAGAATATGACATAACCGGCCAGCAACCCGAAAACAAAAAATAAAATCTTTTTCATAACTTTTGCAAAGGTAATCAATCTTTTCCAATTTTCGAGATTTCTCTCTTATTATTTATCTGCATTCAGTCATTTCCTGCTATAAATCAAAAGAGTGCCGGAAAGAATTCTCAATCCGGCACTCAAAACACACAAATTATTTTGATTTAATCAGTAAACTAAATCCTCAGTCGGGAATTTGTACCAGTCAGTACTTGTCACCGGATTCGAACCCCAGTTGTTGAACAGCTGGTATGCATTTTTTATGCAAACTTTCTCAAGCGGCCATCTGAACTCATAGGGAATCATAATGCCGTGAGGGTCTTCACCGACTCTGGCGAGTTTGACAGTCAGACCAGTAGTGATGTCGTAGATATACGGCTGTGTACTCTCATCGAGGAACGAGAACGACTTGCTGACAGTCACCTGGTCAGTCACGGGCTCATAAGCAGTCTGACCCTTAACAGTGTTGATATAAGTGCCGTCAGGAGCACCGAACATCTGATGAATCTCTGTATTGCCGTTAATGATGGTTCCGTTGATGTTCTTCACGAGCAGTTTGTCGAAAGCACCGCAAGCAACGATACTGTATTCAATCTTCGTGTCGTTGATACGGGTAGCACGGATGACAACATCATTCATATCATAGTCACCGAGCTGAGTATCCTCGAAACAGAAGGTATAGAAGTTCTGAGGCAGATTAGGAATGACAGTAATGTCCTCAACACCGCCCTCGACTTCGATGATGATGTCATTGAAGTCAGTGTCTGTTCCAGACTCGTAACAGAGCAGCATACGGCCGTTGACAGTCATCCAGGCTGCACGGGGACCGTCTTCACCCAGATTAGAACTCTTGAAGTTGCACTTTGAATAACTGTTGATGTTGTTGTTCAGACGGCCGTCTCCGTAGAGTTCACCCTGTTTCTTTCCGCCTTCAGCAGTAGTCTTAGCACGAACCATAAAGCCGATCTTATAGCCGGCGGGGAACTGATAACTACCCTCAGTACCTTCAGTGGGCTGACCGTCACCCCAGTAGATAAGTGCATAACCGTTACTCTTGACGATAACATCATCATCAGCGATACACTCATTCAGAGGAATTGCCTTGTATTTAGGCAACGATTCGAAATAAGAAACAGCATCAGCAGGTACATCGTTCTCCTTGAAGTAATAGTAGTAGAGGTCTGAGTTGACTACTTCCTGATAACCGCCGTCGTTCTTATAGACGGGAGAGATGATGATAGGCTCTTCTCCTGTAGTAATAGGATAGACAGACTCGTTGTAGTAGCCGCTGGCTTTTACAAGAGGAAGATTGTTGTACTTGCGACCGTTCTTGAAATAAGAGAAGATAATCTGACGGAACACAGTCTTGTATTCATCAGAATAATCGGGAACAGCAATCTTCTGAGCTGTGTAACTTCCCATTTCCCAGAGTTGCTCACCAGGCACCCAACCGCGCTTAGATGCATAAGACTCGATACTGCTAGTCAATACGGGAGTCTCAGAAGGCAGCGTATAAGTGCTGACAGCCGAACGAGTCATTGCACGGCGAGTCTGTGCCGAAGCAGTTTCCAGAGGACGGATGATATAGTTGTCCTTGGCAATGAATGCTGCGAACAGTCCGTTGTTTACTGAGGGAGCATCGTATTTCAACTCTACGGAAGTCTGACCGTTTGCTGATGTCTCGTTGAGTTTGAGCAGTGAGGTGTTTCCGTCTTCCTCAGTGATGGATACGAGCAGTTGTACCGTTTCGATTCCAGATGGAATATCATTGATGACAGCTGTTCCGGTTGTGGTAGTGCACCACGAATGATTCTTGTCGAACACAACTCCGAAGATGTTCTCGGCATTCTCCCTGATTTGCTCTTTGGAAGGTCCGTTGTTCTCGAAGTCATGCTTCATACAACCGCTGAACAACAGCAAAGTTGTAAGAAATAAAACAATCTTTTTCATCTTTTCAAAAATCTTTTTAATTAGTTGAATTTTCGTTATTTATCTTTGATATTCCAGAAAAAATGCAAACGGCAGACTTCTTCAAGCCTACCGTTCACAAATATTATAGAGTTTTAATGTAAAAATTACACTTTTTTATCAGAGCCTGGAACTACCAGATGACGGAACTGCGGAAGCAGATACATAAAGTTTTTGATACAACCTTCTGGTCCAGTTGCCTTACCTTCATCATCACTCAGTTTACATGTCTCGTGCTCGAAGTCACGCTCATTCTCCTGGATACCGATAAGTTTGATGACAATCTCCATCGGTGAAATCGGAGCAAGTTCTGGATGTTTCTCTGCAAACTCAAGTTCTTTCATCTCAGGATAGTCGTCCTGCAAGAACAACCAGTCATTTGTGAAGTGAGTGCCGATACCGTAAGAATCTAATACGAACTTGCATGCTTTCTTGTGCAGAGCGATAGCACGGTCTGTGTCGAGTGCATTCGAGAAGATGACCTGCTTCGTTGCAGCATTGATGCTGAATTTCGTATAGAGCCGGACAATCCAGTCAAGACGCTCGTAATTGTCTCCCGAATCTACTCGCAGACCACGGAACATCAGCAAATCTTTTTCAGTGACATTGGTCTCGAATATGCTCCCAGAGTATGTGTCAGGCAAGTATATTCCAAGCGAGCCTGCATACGTGTTTGCCCACAAGTCCATCGCAATTCGGTTAGCACGAACTGGTCCGTAGAGTCCGGCAATGCCCGCAATCCACTCGTGAGCCATTGTACCTACACAAATCAGACCACCGTCTTCTACTCCGGTATTCATACACATCCAGGGATTGCTGCTACCTACGAACTTTCCGCCGGTAGTGTGTCCCCAATCACGACTCTTATATGCATCATAGAGAGCCTGGACTGCTACTTGCTGAGTCTTGAATGAAGAACGACGACGAGTGCCGAAATCACTGAACACTAGACCGTTCTCGAGCAGTTTGATACCTTTGTCATATGTCTGTTTGTAATAACGGTCATAATCGAATCTTTCGGACTGGCCGTTCAGAATATACCACAGTTCGCAGATGATTGCCATTACCATTACCTCAAGCAGAATCGTTCCCCACCAAGGACCGTAGAATTCACCTTTCAGATGACCTTCTTTATCTTGCCAGAATTTTACCCACTCGTGTTTGAAGCGGAATCCTCGCAGGAATGTATAGAACCATTCGGGGAAGAAGTAACATCTTTTGCGTAGGAAATTTATCTCTGGTTCTGTGATGACAACATTTTCCAGCATCTTTACCTGACGAAGCACTTCTTCAGCGAAGCCTTTCGGATAGATGCGGTTCTTGCGGTCAACGAACTGATAACGAACGATTGCTTTCGGGAAGCACGTCAATACGGCTACCAACATTGACAGTTTATACAAGTCAGTGTCAGTGAAATGATTGATAATCTGAGGAATCTGTCCTTTTAATTTTGCCCAATCTACTTTCATAGCAGTAAAGTTAAAATTCAATAATATTACACCATGGATTTTCCTCAAGCCACTTGGCGAAAGTCTCGCCGCCGTCTAGCGAAGGAGTCAACGAGATAAGCACATTCACTTTAATCTCTGGGAATCTCTCGTGCAAGTCCTGAATCGTATTCATCACACAAATCTCACGGACGAGTCCGCAGACATCAACTTCAGTAATGTCGTTTGTCTTGACGAGATAACCGAACTGCTCTTCTCCCGCTTCATTGCGGAACAGAGAGTATTCTTCGCGGTCAGGATCTTCACCTTTAGTAATGATGACAACATCACCGTCGAACTTGTGCATAGCATCTACAATCAGAGGACTGATAGCAGAGCCGATAGTGTATGCTTCACAGTGCCGAGGCCATGGTCCGCCGTTTTCTTCGAAAGAACAGTGGTTAGCCGGATGGAAGTCCTCGCTGAATGCTTCTGCTGCATAGTCTTTGCTGTTGTTAATCATAAAGTTTGCAGTAGAGCGTTCTGCTACTTCTGCTCCGGGGACAGCGAGAGAACCGCGAATAAAGTCCTCTTCCCAATCAATTCCTAAAAATAATTTTGCCATAATCTTTAAAATAATTTGCCGAGAAATATGCGAGGTCTTTAGCCTCGTCATATGAATCGGCTTTGTTTTTAACCTTGATTCTCTATATAGTTCTTTATTCTTTCTTCTGATACGTTTCCGATAGTTGAACAGAAATAACCGTGTGTCCACAGTGTTTTCTTTTTTCTCCAGTAGAATTTTCTTAAATATACAGATGCGTATAAATCATCGTATACATATTTTACACTGAATTGCTTCATTCTTCTAACAGTCTGTTCTATCGAATATTTCGGTGGGAACGAGACTAGAAAGTGAATGTGGTCTGCATCAAGTTCAAGATGATGTATCTTGAAGTGCGACTGTCTTTCTGCTTCACGGAAAGACTCTATCACGGTTTCTCTGATTGCATCGAGACATTTTCTTCTGTATTTCGTGCAGAATATTATATGATAGCGAAGACGAGTCTTCGCATGATTGAACGATTCGTACTTGAAATCTTTAGCCATAATGAACTATAATTTGACTGCAAATATAATAAAAAAGATTCACTTATGAAATAAAATGAAGAAATTTTTTATAAAAATTAACTTTTTATGTTCTATTTTTCGCATAAAATGTTCTATTTGTAGTATTTTGAATTTTTCTGTTTTATATCTTAGATAAATAAGTTAAAGACTGAAAGAAAGTAGTCAGTTAAATTTAATTATGACAATGCCGACTCAAAGAGAGATAAAGAATCAGAGAATCGCTGAGTCTAACCGTCAGACAAGACTCAGACGTCAAAGTCAGGTTCCCTTGACTTTCGAGCTCGGTGTGCGTAATGAGAAGCGCAACCGGAAGACCGGTTGCATGCATCACTTGAAGATGATCTGCATCGAAGCGAAGTGGATGAGGAATATGATAACTGGAATCCTGAATGCCGATAAATCAAAGAAGATTTCGGATATGAAGGATAAGGACTTCAAGTCCGTAACTCACTTCGACAAAGACAAGAACCAGGTAGTATCTGAACTGAAGTATCTGAAGTCGTCTCTTCGTCTCGGTGTCATCACTGAATACAAGTGGAATCTTGCTGCACTCAGTGCAGCGAAGAAGAAAGGACTCAAGGTCGGACGGATAAAATTTGAGTCTGAGCACAAGACAGTCACTTTCCTTCAGAATGAAATCACACATCATATTGATGTAGATAGCAATACGATTCGAATCCAGGGATTCGAACATAATATACGTGTGTCCGGCTTGAGACAGCTGAGAAACCTTACGAAGCAGGGTCTTGACTATGAAGTCACGATGCTGAAGCTTCATATGGTCAACGACTCGTGTTTTAAGTTTTTCGTCACGGTCTATGTTGACCGCGACCAGTACAATGCTCTTCAGGAGCAGAAACGGAAGAAGAGAGTAGACGGACATATATAGAAAGGCAAGACCACACACGATACTAATGCTTACGACTTCGGCTGTAAAGATACAGCCACGGATGCATACGGTAGCAAGTATAATGTACAGTTTGAAGAAACGAAGAGGTTGAAGCGGCTTCAGCAGCAGCTGGCACGCCAGAAGCGTGCTGCTGAGAAGAAAGCAGGTTCTTCTGGCGAGAAGACTAACAGCAAGAAGAAGCCCAAGACATCAAACTCAGTCAGACGGTACAATACTCTACAGCGTCTGAAGAAGGAGTATTATAGACTCAGCCGCCGAAAGGATGCGGCTGCAATAGAACTCGTAAACGAGTTCTTGGACATGAACGAGACGGTTCTCATACAGGATGAGCAGTTGTCTAACTGGAAGAGAAAAAAGAAGCACACGAAGAAGAAAGGTCAGACATTCAAGCGCCGCGGAAGCGGGCGTGCGATTCAGCACGGAATCCTGGGCCGTCTCAAGAAGAGGCTGAAAGCCTCTCCGAAAACTCATGTCATAAACAAATGGGTGCCGACAACGAAGTTGTGTACCAAGTGTGGAAAGATGCATAGAAATATACAGTTGAGCAACAGACGATATGTATGTCCCAATTGCAAGAGCGATGGCGGAGACCGTGATGTGCATGCAGCACAGAATATGATCTGGCTCTACTATTATATGGCATCATATATAGGACTGGACGGGTCCGAATTCAAGCGCGGGGACTTTGATGACAGCCTGGCTGAGATCTTCTCAGCCGAGAACCCTTGTTCTACGGAACAAGCAAGTTGTTCTCAGAAGGACGAAGCACTACTTCCGGGAGATATATCTCCCGTTGCAGAGCAGAATCCAGATAAGGAATTCATCGAAGGATGAACCGATTAGCGAAGCCGCTAGGTCTTTAGACTAGCGGAGCGTCACTCTTTATTAGTTGTATTTTCTTCTGCTTCTAAACAATGATTGACAATAATATTGCCGCTCATATCTTTAGAGATTCCTCTGAATTCGAAAGCATCAACGTAAACTGGAGAATGGAATCTCTTGAATTCAGTGTTGATATAACGATGAATGACCTGAGAAGTGACTTCTTCACCGTAGAGTTCACGGCAACGGTCCCAACACTTTGATGTTGCTTCATCGTACTCGACAGTGCCGTATTTATCACGATACTGATATTTTGTATAGATGTAGCGCATCAGAATATCATCTACAATCTCGTAAGTAGCACCGGGAGCAATCTGAGCCAAGTCTCCACCGGCTACAACTCCGTTACCGTCAGTCGGGATGATTGCAATTGCTTTCTCTAATGCAACGGATTCTGGATAGATATTATCCTTAATCCATCGAGCGAGCCCATATACTTCGTGCTTCCAGAGACTACCTAAAGGAGCCAGTGCACTGATATTGTCTCCGCCTATGGTAAAGAATCCGAGTAGCACTTCTGTTAAATTCGACCCTCCCATTACGATGCCTTTGTTCTTTGCTGAAGCATCGAATAATGTCAGCATACGCATACGGGCTTTGATGTTCCCGCTAGAGAAACTGTCGTTCGGACCGTTCACTTCTTCACACATACGATTGAGAATTTCGAATTCTTTATCCATATATGTTACTGAATAATGATTGCAGAACTCGTGACCGACTGCCAATGCCGATTCTATCTCATCGTTGGCATTTGTTGGAGTCATTAGAGACATTCCGATAAGTTTCTTACCAGTACGTTTAGATACTTCACAGCAGATTGCTGCTACAACAGTAGAGTCGATGCCACCGGAAACTCCGAGTATCATACTCTGGATTCCGAACTCATCGAGATAATCTTTAACACCTGCTACGAGATTCTCCCATACTTCTTTGTAGTCTGGACTTTCTGTCCTGTAAATTTTGCTTAAATCCATATTATGCTTCGATTAAATGTTTGTTCTCTTCGTACACATACGTTTCACCAAGATATGGAATTATCCTGTCTTCTTTGGTCCAGTCGCTATGATTCGCTTTCGCCAGTGACTCACGGAATTCCACCAGGGCTTCAATCCATATACGGGTTTCTTCAGACTGAACCGGTTCAATCTTGATGAACTCACCTTCTCTGATGCCGAGGCCTCCGGCAACAGTCCGCTGCTTCTTGATGTCATACGGATGTCCGAATTCTAAGTGCCATGGAGTGTCTTTCGTGAAACTCGTGATGACCGTTATTGGGTCAGTTGCATTGCGGAATTTCTCGCAATACGTAATCTTATACAGATGTCCTAGTTCGAATTTGAATTTAGTTTCCATTTGCTTTAATCTTTATTTTGATGCAAAGTTATGTAATATATTTCAAAGGTGTATAACTTTACACTAGTTTTTATAATTTTTTAATAAACTCACACTCAATCCCACCAATAATACATCCTGTATTCGCGGATAATGTTGTAGAGATGCAATGCTTTCCGACGACGGAGTTCTTCCTGGAGATACCCGATGCGATGAGACCTGCCGGACTCTCCGTGATATGGGTCCGGGTCTGCTCTCTGTTCAGCAATCAATTCTTTCCGGAAGAATCTCTTTTCATTGCGCTCGTTCACATAACGAGGAAACGTAACAGAACCAGTGTCTTCAATCTTCATCTGACTGAGACTGCTGTCCGGTATCTTTTCGAACTCTACATTCATATTGCTCGTCACAATATCAGTGAATGTTCTTGTCACTGAATCTCGCTCTGCAATGATGTCAATCAGTTTCATACACAAGTCCAAGTCACGTACAGTGAATGACCACATAGCATCGATACGTGACTTGTTGAAATATTTACGCATCTTCTTTATCTTCTGGTATTCGAGTTCCAGCAGATAACAGTAGTCGAAGTCGTACTTGATGAGATTCGTCCACTTACGGTTCTTCTTGATATATCCAGCCATAATTTTAAGTTTAGACTTCTTTGATGTAGCGATAACCCATAAATCCTTTCATCGGTACGGGATTGTCTAAGTAATGAAACTCTCCCTTGCGAATGATATAGTAGCCTGGTTCCCATTGCTCGCCTGTTGTCAGGCAGTTGAATCCGGCAGTGCGTTTGATGATGGATGTAATTGTCATCCATCCTCGGATATATCCGTCATAGCATACGTAGCACCGGTCACCTGCTTTCACTTTCTGTGGGCAGGTCGGAACCTTGAAGTTCAGTTCATAGTCATTGACGAGAGCATCATTTATCTCTGTCATATAGTCTTCCCACTTGATTGTTTTCGGAACTGTGATGCAGACTGCTGTCTTCCGTGCATCCAGTTCTTCGTGCAGGATTTGGGACATTCCGTTGCGGAATTTGTTAGTGAAATCTTTCGTATTCATAATTTCTTTTCAAAATAGTGTATATGATGTTCCTCGTTCGGGTTCTATGTCCACGAACATTTTGCGGAATATATGAAACAATACGTTCACACAGATGCTATTGCCAGCAAGCTTCGGTATCTTCTTGTATCCGACTGCATTTGCGACACGTTCGTATTCTTCTGAAGTCAGACCCATCAGCCGGAAGCATTCTCTCGGAGTGAACAGCCGCATAAACCATTGTCCGTTTCTCTTGTAGATGATGCCGGCTTCTGTTGACAGTGCTTTCAGTGTTCTTGCGCAGTCACGGAACGGAGGACGGTTGAAAGCATCTGATGCGTGACAATATACACCGCACGGAACCACATCATATCCACCTAGTGCGTATTTGTCCGGGTTTGATTCGAGTTCTGCGATATGGTTCGGGTTCATTTCCAGGTAGTGTTCTCTTCGCCAGTCCTTGCGGAAAGTCCATTCCTCCACATCTTCATCCTTGTCCAGATATTCATAGAGATGTGGACATTCCCCAATCGGACTCGGAAATGAAAAATCCCGTTGAAGTTCTTTCTTGATGCTGACTAGGAACATTCTTGGTCTGGTCTGTGGAATTCCGAAGTCCTGTGCCTGTAATGTCGTGTACCAGGAATCGTATCCGAATTCAGAGAGTTCTTCTATCCATTTCTCGAGATAGGGAAGGAAACGCTTCGTGAGTAGACCAGTGACATTCTCCATGATGCAATAGTCTGGTTTTTTGATTTCAATAGTCTTGCGACATTCCCATAACAGGCTGCTTCGTGTTCCTGTACCTTCTTCACCGCCCCGTCTTAATCCAGATGCCGACCAGTCCTGACAGGGGCTGCTGTAAGTGAATAAGTCGAAATCAGGCACTTTTTGCCAGTCAATCTGTGATATATCTCCGTAGTTCTTGTCTGCAAACTCAGGGAACAATGCATCGTGAGCCCGGATAGCAACATCATCAATTTCAGACCATCCGATGAGATCGTAGTCGAAGTCTTTCGAATAGTCTTTGAGACGTTCCAGAGCCAGACATTGTGAGTCATAGCCCGAGAATGCAGTGAATACTTTAATTTTAGTCATTATAATGAAATTAATTTCTGTTGATTATACCTTATTTAATGAGGAAAGTCTGAGATTAGGACAATCAAAAAGCCGGAGTTTTGATGCTCCGGCCTAGCAGAAAATAATATAAAATCATTCTGGATAAAGGCGTTCCAGAATCTTTGTAATCAGAGGATTGCGCACGATGTCGTCTTTCGTGAAGCGGACAAGCCCGAATTCTTCCATGCCCTGAAGACGCTCAACTACATATTCGATGCCGCTGTCGCGGTATGACTTGTTCTTGATGTCCGGACGGTCACACTGTATCACGTCACCGGTCATAATGATTTTACTATTGTCGCCGAGTCGTGTCAGCATCAGCAGGATTTCTGATACGTTGAAGTTCTCAATCTCGTTCAGGCAGATAAGTGTATTGTCCCAACTTGCACCGCGGATATATGAAAGAGCACGATGCTCGATGACACTGTTTCTGATGAGACCGTCGATAATCTTCGCAGATTGGCAGTTCTCTGACTTGTCTAATATCTTCGTCATCGTTTCTATGTCCTGCTAGATGAACGGCATCATCTTTGCATTAAGGTCACCGGGCAGCAGTCCGAGGTCCAGATACTTTGAACCGGCTGGTGTTGTCGGTACCAGTTGGATGACTTTGTGAAATCTCCGACTCTTGAGTTCGCTGAGAGCATAAGCCAGGGATATGTAGCTCTTTCCTGTTCCGGCAGAGCCAAGAGCCGTGACAATGACCTTCGTCTCGTCTTTTAACAGTTTCAAGAAGTCTTTCTGTGCTTTGTTCATACACTTGAGTTTCACCTAGTAATCATAAGACACGAACGGCTAGAACTCATTCGTTGTGTAAGAAGAACCGTAAAGCTTCTTGTCGATAAAGTCCATCTCTTCTGGACTTACATCTTGGGGTTTGATGTTTTTCTTTCGTCCCATAAATCGGTTAGAAGAATTAATTTTAATAAAAAAAGAAAGAGGCTCAACGTTTGTGATTCAATCACATCGTATTGAGTCTCTATGTAGTTCTATCTATGAAATTTCCGATACATCGGATGCAAATGATAGTCTCTCTCATCGCAATATTTATCTACAGCGAAAAGGCTATAAATGAAAAACTCGACCTTTTATTTAAAGCCGAGTTTGTATAATTATTTCAGAATTGAATAATTGAAGACCGAAAGATTGTTGTCCGGATGTTTCTTGAAATATTCGATTACACGAGAATCTTGCAGACATTCTTCTCTGACTGTAATCCGGTGATATGTTGTGTCGTTGCAGTCCGGACAATATGATTCGAATTCAAAGCCTTCGAGAGTTTCATCATCATCTGTATGTATGAAGTCAGTGTGGTCCGAACAATCTCTATCACACCACATACACCGGAAATCATAGCGAATGTCGAGCAATCCGTCTCGTTCCAGTCCACGGAATTCTATAGATGGTGTGCGCTCGTACATTATTAAATCATTGCTGAAAATTCTAAAGCATTCTTGAGATTCACAGAGTTTTCCTTTTTCTCTGATTTCCCGTCTTTCGAAATTCTCAATGCTTTCTGAAACTTTCTCTTCTTTGCTGCTGCTTTCTTCGCTTTGATTGCAGCAACTGTTTCTTTGTATGCAGCATCGTGCAGTCTCATATACTTGTCGTACAGTCTGCGGTCGTCTTCCGGACCGATATTAGGACAGAACAGAGATGGTGCGCTTCCGAAACCGGACCATATCTCTACTTCGTGCCATGCTTCATCGAAGTCATAGTCCAGGACTTTCATCAGAATACGAGCGAAACGCTTCTCATAGTCAACACGCTCCAGTGGTGACCAGTAAACAGTCTTGTACCAGTCGCGATTGCTTGTCATCAGTTCAAGAGCTTCTGCTACAGACATATACTTTCCGTGCTCCCAGTTCATTTCCCGAATGACTCCCACACAGAATGAATTATAAAGAACATCGGTTTCAATGAACTCATCAATCTGACGAGCAGTGAATTTCAGTTTCTCCAGGAACGGCAGTGAGTAAATCTTGAACTCGTGTCCGTTGATAGTCAATATTACAATCTTTTCTTCCATAATCGAATCTCCTTTCTAATTGTACTCTTATTTTCGCTTGATGTATTTCTTTTTCTCGTACTTTACAGTTTCACTGACAACACGAATCGGTGCAGTTGTGCTGACATCCAGTTCAGATGAGTTCCATTCATCAAGCCAGTAATCGGGTCTGTGCCTGTCACCCCAACAGTCTGCATCGTGTGTAGCAGAATACAGAGTGTTAGTGCCTTTATAAGATGACAAACGGCTCGGTGAATGATGCACAGCAGTGTAGCGATATGCAGAATCGGGATATACAATCTCATAGACGGTTGTATAGATTGGCACATTATAATAGACATATTCCGGTTCTGGTGCAGTCTTTTCTTTCACTGGCCCGCAGCAAACCAGGCATACGATGAAGAACAGGACTCCGAATCCGAGAACTCCCATTCCCCATTGAGTGTCGTTACTATTGTTACTATTTCTGCTCATTTCGTAATTGTTTGATTGTTTCCGATAAAATTATTCTGAAACTTACAGCATCCCGGTCTTTGAGACGAGAACCTCGGTTTCCCGCAACATTCAACACTTCGATGTTATTTTCAGTGATGAACTTCTTCAGACGGTCGATGTTCGGATTGATAACATACGGATGCATATAGTACTCACAGACATCTTTCGTCAGTTTCGTACCAGAACTGTTCTTGTTTGATGCGAATATGACAGTGCCGTTGCTCTCACGTACATTCGTGCAAGTCCGTCCAGTATATCTGTCTTTGAGATTCCGGTTGAACAGATAGATGTACTGTTCGTTTTCTTCGGGAGTTATTTCACGAAGCCCGAACACATCTCTCAATTTCAAATCCGGCCCGTTCTCGGTCATAAAACCAATCGGAGCAGTTCCGCCGGTTTCCAGACCCAAATCACGGGCAACTTCCAGACCCATCCGGTCGATGCCAGTCTGTCCTCCTGATATTATTTTCTTCAGCATAATAATCAAGTTCCAAAATTGTCATAGTGTTCGTGGATTTCCGGAGTGTCGTACTCGCTCTTGATTACAAGAGTATCAGGCTCGAGACCGAGTTTCTCTTCAATCTCAGAACGAGTCATCTCCACTTTCTCCGGCTTTGAGTAGAGAACATCCATATCTTTCTTGTGTGGGTCGAACTCAGCAACGAATTCAACCTGCTCGTAATCGATACGCTGTTCTCTTAAGAACTCAGACAGATACCAGAAATCTTCCATCACTTGATGAAATACCATATTTCTAGATGAAACAACTGCGAAATCTTTCTTTAGTCTCAGCACGACATATTGAATGCAATTGTCATTGTCTTTCTCCCGGACATTTATGACTAAGCCCGGACCCATTGATATTCCATCGAGTTTTCTTTTGTTTTCTTCAGTCATGTTATTATTTCACTTCAAATAAGTTATTGATTTTGCTCTGCATATCACGAAGTTCGTTCCAGAGTTCTACATTGTCGCTAACAGTCAGTCGGCGGTCAACAGACGGATTGTACGTATCCATCAGCATAAACCATTTGTCATTGTCGAATGTTATCATACAATGAGCATCTGATTCTCTGCGAGTCGGATCCATTCCCCATATAGTTGCTGTGTTGATAGTCAATTCATCATCTTTGGCAAATCCGATGAATCTCTTGATGCACATAGTGTGATACGGATTCTTCTCTTCTTTCTTATAACGAGCCATCACATCAGCATAACGCTGCTTCTTCTCTTCCGGCCACTTGTTCATATCAAAGTTTTCACCGTCGTCAGTAGTGAAAAACATAAACTCTTTCAGTTCGTTCTTTACCATTCTCATAGCGAAGTTCTCTTCTTCAATCTTAATCAAGTGATTGCCGAATACAGCGAGGAATCTTTCATTGAGTTCATCAAGAGTCTCTGTCGGAAGCAAGTCATACATACCTTTGAACTGAACATTTGACAGACAGCCGACCATATAGTCACCGATTCTGTATGCATGTGTATGGTTCAGACCATATCCCTTGTTGTTAGTCAGAGTGTTGATGTATTCACACAGCCATTCGTTGTACGGGTGGAAGAAAATCCAGAACTGCTGCTTGCTGTTCGGGTATGAGTAGTTCATACACAACTTCATATCGTCCGGCAGTTTCACTTGAAGTTCTTTGTCAGTTTCATCACCGTGCTTGTACGGGTTGATTGCTAAAAAATTATATGTTCTCATATCTTTAGTATTTTTTGATTATTCGTTGAAGTTCTCGTTTTGCATCTTCATTCTTGATATTTTCTCGTTTGTCATACTCTCGTTTGCCTCGAGCCAGTGCGATAAGCACTTTGCAAAGACCGTGTTCGTTGATGAACATCTTTACCGGAACGATAGTCATTCTCGGGTTCTTTGCTTCATTTGCCAGTTTGCGGATTTCTTTCTTAGTCAGAAGAAGTTTACGTTCTCTGCGTTCTTCATGATTGATGAACCCGCCGTCGGCATATTTTGCAATATATGAGTTCTTCATCCACATCTCGCCTTTCTGGTCGATAGTGCAGTACGTATCAACAAGAGATGCTTTACCGGCACGAATAGACTTTATCTCGGTGCCGGTCAGAACGATGCCGGCAACGAAAGTATCCAGGAACTCGTAGTTGAACTTCGCTTTCCTGTTATTGATTTCTATCTTCGGTTTATCTTTCTTATTAGCCATAATTCTTGAATTCTATTTTGTTGGCATCCGGCCAACTGACAAGAGCATATCTCTGTGGCCATGAACTGTCAGTTTCTTTGTCTTCAACTACGAATCCGTTTTCGCGGAGATAATCAAGAGTTTCTGGCATTACAACCCAGTCGTCTGGAAGGTCAGTCCAGTCTTTCCACAACTCACAATTATCTTTTCCACAACGCATAGCATCACGAATATCTTCCAATGCTTCTTCTATGTTCTTTCGAATAGAAGCATCTCCTTTCGGAGCATACTTATTGAACATTTCTTCTGCTAGAGTCATAATTTAATTATCTTCTTCTTTGTATTGTTTCGCTTTGTGATGTCCGTAATTAGTTTCGTACTCTTCCATCGAATCGTACTCTTCGTTCTCATCTTGAAAGTGTTTCATTTGCTGCTCCTTTCTTCTACTTTAGATATAATTTTGCACCATTCTGCAACAACAGATATTTGCTTTCCTGTTTCTTGACTTCTAATGACTACTCTATTATTGTCCATAAAGCCATATCGTATGACTTCATATGTATCTGGATGAAGTTCAACACCAGGAATGCCGTATTTCACAAAATCTCCGATACGAAGTCCGTAGTAACGAGTTCTGTTCTCATTGTCGAATTCTGCCATATGATTGTATTTTTATTTTTGATGGCAAAATTACGAGATTTATTCTGAAAATACAAATATTTCTTGAAAAATCTTTCTTTTCTTAATATAAATTAACGAAAACGGCAGAATCTTTCGAAACTGCCGTTTGCATTACGATTCTATATTATTAGTCCATGATGCGTCATAATCAAATGACATTGATATATCTTGGTTTGTTGAACTATCAACGTAATCAATATCATTGATAGTGGATAATTTCGGACTGCAATCTCTGAGGATTTGTTGTCTTCCGTCTGGAAATTTGAAACCGACATCGAATTTGCCGTTTCGCTTGATGCCGCTTGAGTACATCTTGCCTGTCTGACCAGACTTCTTATCATCAACATACGCAGAGAAGTCATCAGCAGCCATTACTTCTTCTATCGGTGTCTCTTCAACATCGATTTCTTTCTGTACATTCTGAGCATAGTTAATCCAGTTGCGCATCCACTGGTGAACCATCTGCTGTTGAATTTCTTCATCAGTTGGAGTGTTGTCTATGAACTTCACTTCCCAACCAGTATCACGCATCGGCTCATATGGCTCTTTCTTCTTGTCATTCGGCCAGATGACTTTTAAATCTTCTGGCAATTCGAATCTCACTTCCCAATCACCGCCCCAATGTCTAGGTTCGTAAGTACTTGCATTCATATCTTTACATTTGATAATTTTCTTAGATATCATCTACGCAGTCTTGATAGCATTTCGGACAAAGCCATTGATAGTTTATAGTACCGTTTACTTCTTCATCATACGGGTTGACTACATATTCTGCACCATCTGCACCGCATATATCACAATGATAATCCATTGCCTTCAGTTCTTCTAATTTGCGTTCTGTTTCTCTTCTTTCTCGCTCAGCCTCGACTTTACGTTCCCATATAATACGTTTCTGTTCTGGAGTCAAGTCCCACGATTCGTTTAGACTCATCGGTTCCATATTCCATAGATTATTCCAGATTTCACGATAATCTTTCATATACAATTCTGGACGAAATAATTCTGCTTTCTCTGGAATCAAGTCAGATAGACTTCTTGGATGATACCCGAACAACAGATAGTCATCAGTAGACCGGAAATTCCATCCCCAGTATTCATACCTGTCTTGATGAATTCCTTTAATCCAACGTGTGCTCCATTCTTTCACCCATTTAGTGCGAGTTTTCACAACTTTATGGATGCGTTGAAGTTTATGATGATTCAGATAATTATCATTGAACAGTACTAACTGTCCTTCTTTGCCGAAACAGATACTTAAGTTGACTTCTTTCCAGTCTCCGTCGATTTCTGGATTTATTCCGAAGAAGTTATATAGACGGTTTAAGTTGTCTTTGTAATCGAGACTGTGAAGAATAAAACCGTGTTCAACATGCGACGGCCAAGCAAAATTGAATTCATCTGGTCGAGCATATGGTGTCATTCCACGGTTCTTTTCGAAATCATAGCCACCTCTATAAAGAAGGAAATAACTTCCACTATCTCTTTTTACGTGTCTTATTATCTGACTCATAATGCATTATTTAAATTTCTGCAAAGATAAGAAATATTTCTTCACCAGCAATCAATTGTTAAGATAATTTAAGATTAAACCGCAAAACTCATCAAATCATTATATGATTCCTGGCTTTGACGAGCAAGTTCAATCAAGTCAGCACGAACTTTCTTCTGAGCAGAGAACATCTGCTGCTGAATTTTCAATAGTCCGACTCGTTTGCCGTCTGCTGCTCCGCATATTATTTCGTGAGTGCTCCATCCGGGCATCGTTGCTGCACCCGACTTCGTGACAGACAACGAGAAACGGTCGACAATATCGAGCAGTTCGTACATTTGATAACCGAACTTATCGATGAATGAGAAACAAGCCTTGTCACACTTGTTCTTTTTCAATAGTGATGATAAAGAATGCTCAGTCTCTACTATCTTGTCATAGAGAGTGACATATGAAGATAAGTTCTTTGATATTTCTGGGAACATCTTCATAAATTCATCATAACGTTTGTGCCACTGTCCTCTGCCGTTACGATGAAATGCACGAAGACTGCTCAGCATCTTCACAGACTTCCGGATACGTCGGCAAAAATCACGCAGCGAAGGAAGTATCACATCACGAGTGTAAACTTCTTCTTTCTGCTTGCGCAATTTCTTCTCATCGGCTTTCTTCTTTCTTGTCTCTGCTGCTTTGCGAGCCTTTGCTTCAGCGATTGTACACACTTCTCCGTTATAAACGGTCTTTGAATTGTTGTACTCGTATTCTGACATCATGTCACGAAAACGATAATTGTTATTTCTCCCCATCTTTTTTATTTTTAAAATTTCTTTCTTCGTTATAAGAATCAAATACAAATTCAGTCTCCATATCTGTCGGGTCACCGGTCAAAGTGAATCTGCCGTTGTACGGATTGTCAGTATTGCATTTGAATACTGGCCATTGCTGGCGGAATCCATAGCCGTCTTCCCACGACAGCATTCTGTTTCGTCCATACACAATATCTCGAGGACACCACACTCGTGCAGCATATTTGATGAATTCATAGAATCGTTCGTGTTCGAACTTGTCATTATAGTATATGAGATAACCGCACCAGAACTTGCCGGTTTCTTCATCTGGAGTCGAATATAAGATGTCGAACTCATTAAAATATGATATGTTGAGTCGGACAGTGAACGGAGGCTGCTCACCAATGCTGTCGAATATTACCAGAGAAAATCCTTTCTCCATTTTCTCCAGCATTTCATTCATTTCCTTAGTTGACAGCAGCACTCTGTTTCTTGGGCTGTTCTTTATCTTGTTGTTGTTCATTTTCTTCTCTTTTAACTTCTTCTACTAATTTTTCAATATATTCTTCGTGCTCTTTCTGAGCGGCTTTCCATTGTTCGATGTCTTCTTTGTGAGCTTTCTCGTATTCATCAAGTTTTTCGTTCAAACTGATGTAACAAAAGTGCTTGTCGAATTCATCGAATGACAGTTGCCCAGTAATATGTACATCATCTGTTTGATAGCAAATGTCGTAGTACTTATATTTTTCTATTTTGCGAGCGCAGTATGTTTGACCTTTGATGCATTTGAAATATCCACCGTGTGCTTTTACATTGTTAATAGATTGTACATAGCAGTCTTCGAGACATTCGGCTTCTTCGTAGTTGATGTGCGTTCCGCCAGGTAAGTTATCTGTATAATATTTCTCAAAGAAACGATTTTTAGAACCTTCATTATTATCGTTAGGAAGAAAACCGAATTTCCATACATATCCTTCATTATAATATTCATTTCGAATGCGCTTGAATCCAGTAAAGAACGGATATTTGATTGAGGGTAGGAAAATCCAGGACTTGCGTTTCAAAGCAGCATGACCGATTTTATACTTTTCAGCAAGTGCATATCGTTTATTCGAAACTTTTCGGCAGAGTAACCACCAGTAGTATTTTGACCACTCTTTCAGATTGGTTGGATTCCAAGTATAATAAGAACACCCGACTGCTTTGTTTTCGCCGCCGATTGGACATTTCTTTTCACTCTGACAATGATATATACAAGTTTCACAGAGGATAGGCATATTCTGTCTCCGCCTTATTTCCCATTTCTTGTATTCTTCATAACTATCGAAATGAAATTCACTATCTGCATTACAGACAGTAACTGGCTGTTTTTTGTAGTCATAGTCTTTATTTTCCATTGTACAAATAAATTAGTTTTGAATACTTATTGTACACTTATCACAACACAATTTATAACCGAATTTTCCGAGAAATTACTTCAGATAAATACTTAAACTTTTAAAAATCTTTAAATAATTCAAATGAAACTCAATAAGCATCACAAACAGCTGCTTGAATCTCAGATTAACACAGCTATTAACAAAGTACTCGAATAGCACGGTTTGAGCGCATTAACCGAGTCAGAAGACAGATTATATCGTGACTTGGATGATGACGGCAAAATCTCTCTGCTTTCAGAAGATGATGTCATCGCATATATGAAAGGAAAGTATGTGAATGCATATAACCCACAGGCAAAGGGCGGCTCGGATCCAAAAGATTGGGCGATTTATGCTGTACGAGTAAATGATATTAAATCGGGTACTTGCTGCTACCTTGGCCGTAATGAAGGCTGGCCTGACTATTGGAGTTCTACAATGACACTTTACGGAACAGTATCGTTCATTAAGACCGGCAACGGTCAGCAGTGGGAATTTGACTTCCCCGGAAAGGTTGTCATTGAATATGACATCAGAAAGCATCGCTTTACGTTCACTCCATATAAGTATGAAGGCAAGGCTGAAGATTTGTCAAGAGGTTCTCGTATTGATATGGACTCTTTCACACACTTTGCTCACCGTTCAGTAATTGTTCCATATGAGTCAAAAGAACGTGAAATCGGCTGTTCAGACAAAAAGGGAAAATCTCTTGTTGAAGAACTTGCAAGCGGTTATCGTTCGTATTATGCAGTCAAGCACCTGATTGAATACGGTTATCTTGAAATCAAGGACGGCGAACTCGTTGCTAAGAAGAAAGAAAATAAGTAATTACAACACATAGTCATAAGATTAGATTTATTTTTTGTTTTTATTTTTTCTCCGGGCTGGTTGGTCCGGAGTTTTTGTTGACTTTCTTTCTCAGTGTTTGTATACTTATAAAGAAGTAAAGAGAAAGATATGAGAAAAGATTTGTTCAAACATTACACTCCGCGATATTTTCATCAATTACAGAAAGATGATTTCGTTTGGATGATTAGTCATAGTTGGGGTAAGAACGCAACAGTCGTCCGTTATCGAATTACGAACATCGATGAACTGGAGAATTGCCGCCATATGTACGCAGTCTATGATTATACAGTATGTTCGTGTGACGGACAAGATTATTATGAAAGAATAAAACCCATTCACGAACTGTACATTTTCACTGATGAAGAGCCAACGTGTACGTACAAGTGGAGACCTGGATATCAAAAGATGTTTTCAGACGAAACAGTAATGAAACACAGTTTAGATAGTTGGCTTAAGAAACGAATGAAAAAGAAATGCGGTCAACTTCTAGTTTTAACCAAAGAAATAAATTATCTCGATGAATTATCAAAAATAACAGATAGCAATAAAATGAAATTAGAAAAGACTTGTCACTGCACTGTTTCTTGTATATTCCGAAATGATGTACATAATGCAGCAAGCAAAGATTCACTTGAATTCATAGCCGGTCACGAATACCAGGTTGATATAGAAACAACATTAGCCGAAACTCATTATAAAGTATATCAGAACGGAGGTTGGGATGATGCCTGTATCATATCAGAAGATGAATTCAAAGAATATTTCAAACTGATACAATAAGAAAAGTGGAGTTGTTTATGACTCCATTTTTTAAATATCTTCAAATTCTGTACTTAATAGTTCTTTCAGAACAGCATCAGCCATTTTGATGCAATGCTTTGCAAGTTTCTCGTACATCAAGTCTGATATTATTTTTGATGACCACGAGCTTTCTCGTTCAATCATTCCTTGCAGAGCAAGTCCAGCCAATTGAATTCTAGTTTTCTCGATGTCTTCTTTTGTCATAGTGATGAGGAAGATGTTGTTCTTTCAAATAAAGGTTCGGCAGTTGATGGTTCACGAGTCAAAGGATCACAGACTGTTGGCTGATGCTCTGGCTTATACTGATGATGAAAATCATAACCGTCATTATCCAGTGGTTTTTGGAAGCGTATCTCAATCTGCTTCCCTGACTGATTTCCGCAGTGTGGACATTCCCTGACCCAAGGAGCAAGTACGCTGCCGCATTTTGGGCAAATCCATCCGTAGTTCAACATACCTGGCTGATTTGGTTCTGGCTTCGGTGTATCTAATGGCTCAGTCAATGATTTTGAGGGGTCATAATAGTGAGTCATGTTTTCGTTTCTCTCTTCCATTCTCTTTTTAAATATTTCGTTAAATAATTCTCCGCTTATCCATTCTCCATTGTCTTGAAATTCAGATGGATAGTAGTCATCTGGTAAGTTATTCACTATATCATCTGGCAATTTGCTACCGGCTTCGCAATGAAAATCACTATTCCCTGCTTCGCAGCGAAAAGGATTCTTCAGAGTATTCATCTTTATGTATCCGCCGGGAATCGACCCACGAAATCCGTTGGCAGCAACAGAATTCGTCCCGACTTTCGGCTGATTCAGATTATTAAAAATTTCTTTCTTATTCATTTTGCGCAAATAGTTATTTGCTTATTGTACTCAAGAATTAATGTTTTGTCTATTTTCCGGATTTCTTGCTCGATTTAAAGAGAAGAAATACCGAATGTGAAGTAGAATACATCATCAAGACAATCGTTCTTTGCTTCAATCATCCAGATGTGATATTTCTTGCTGATTTCCTCAACGAACTTTGCCAAGTCTTTGAAATAGTCAACCCATTCACCAGGACCGTTCAAGCCGCCACTAATTTGGAATACATCCGTTCCGTACTCATCTTTCTTAATCTTCTCAAGCAGTCCGAAGTCTGATTTCTTAGTGCTGGTTTGCTTGCATACATCCTCAATGTCTTTATTGGCTTTGTCTTTGTTCAGATGTTTCTTTTCACTTTCATTCAAATCGGCATTTTGAGATTCTTCACAAATGTTCAAAATCTTGATAACAGACTGTGAGATATTCTCCATAATGCGGTTGTACTCCTGTTTTGTATATAAATTAGTCATTGCTTGTAGTTCGAAATTAGTTTTGAATTTGATTATTTATCGCAAAAATGAGGGAAACTATCCTCACGGACCGTCTCCCTCTTGCCTATGGTAAAATTTGAATTACATTATTTCTTGATAAATGTCACACTACGCTTCAAGAACTCTGCGAGTTTCTCTCCGCGAAGCAATCCGTTTCCGAGAAGAGCGATATCAATCAACTGTGCAATAATTTCGTTATTCTTGCCGTAGTTTTTGAGAACTTCTGATTTCTTGTTGATAGCATCCATATGTGCTTTCTCTGCTTCAGACAGTTTATCACGCTGTTCTTGTGATCTGTCTTCCCATTTAACATTGGATAATTCTTCGTTGACAGCATCGAGTTCTGCTTTCTTTGCAGCAATGTCTTCAACCAGAGGTTTCAACTCTTCATCTGTCTGAGTATGAGCATCTTCGAGAATCTGCTTGATGAGTTCGTGCTCAGAGTTCAGGTTGATAGTGAATGAATCGGGCATCTGACCGTACCAGGACTGAGTCTGGAACTTCGAATTGTCTTTCATACGACGGCTCCACTCAGACTGGCAGATTGTACAAGGCAGTTCATCCTCGCCGAGATTCTCAGTATTGACAGCGAAGTTTCCGATAGACTGTAACTCGTTCAGAGTGCCCTGGAATACTTCACGTAGTAAGTCTTTATCCTCCTGTGTCAGTTCAACAGCAGTCTCGTCATCTTTCTTGATGAGTTTGTTGATAGTGTCTGAGTCAACACGAGCGAAATGAGTTTTCTCGAGTTTGCGCTCTAAAGTGTCCAGCCCTAAAAGATCCAAACTCTCTTCATTCATTTCTAGAACACTGTAACCTTTGTTCTTTGCTGCCTGGATATAGGTTGCTTGGACATTCTTGTCAGTTGTGTACAGATAAACTAACTGGTCGTTCTTGTCTTTCTGGTTTGCTTCAATGAGAGTCTTGTACTCTTCGAGTGTGAAATACTTGTCATCAGTGTCTTTGAACATATAAGCATCCTTGACTTTGTCATAGAAGTCGTCGACAGAGAGAATGCCGTAGTTGACAACGACTTTCAGGTCTTTCCACAACTCTTCATAACGCTTGCGGTCTTCTTTCAGAATCTCACAGAGTTTTGAAGCAACCTTACGATTGATGTAGTTCTTGACTTTCTTGATGTCGTTGTTACCCTGGAGATAAGAACGGCTGACGTTCAAAGGCAGAGCATCTGTGTCGATGACACCGAACAGCATCTGCATAAAGTCGTCTGTAACATCGATAGTTGATGTGTCATCCGTAACAAACACGTTGCGAGTGTAGAGATGAATCTTGCGCTTGTGAGTGACAAAATTCTTTCCGAAACTCGAAGGAAAGAAAAGTATGCCACGTAGCATAAACGGCTCCTCGGCATTCAAATGAATCCAGAATACAGGCTCGCTTTCACCAGGGAACATCTTGCGGAAGAACTCTTTATAGTCATCGTCTTTCAGTTCGCTTGGACGCTTGTTCCAGATAGGTTCAATATCGTTGATAACCAGATCTTCATCTGTATCTACCTGCTTACCGAGACTGCTGTCCCACTTCTGCTTCTTACCGAAGATAAGCGTAACGGGAACGAACTTCGAATACTTGTTCAGAATCTCCTTGATACGGTTCTTCTTTCCATACTCTTCCTTATCTTCGTCTGACAGATAGAGGATGATGTCAGTTCCCCATGTGCCGTGCTTGCGCTCAGTGTCCTCGAAAAGTTCCTCGATTGTATAGTCAACGGTTCCGTCACAACTCCACTTGATGAACTTCGAGTCAGTTTTGTATGACTTGGTGACAATCTCAACTTTCTTTGCCAGTGTGAATGCACTGTAGAAACCGAGACCGAAATGACCGATGATGTCGTTAGCGTGGTCTTTGTATTTCTCGATGAAGTCGTTGATACCTGAATATGCAACCTGATTGATGTACTTGTCAATCTCTTCTTCTGTCATACCGACACCCTGGTCAGAAATAGTCACGATTCCGTTCTCTTCATCAACATCTACCCAGATCTTCAATTCTTCGTCGTTGAATTCGGGAACTTCCTCACCAGCCATCTTGACCGCCTTCAGTTTCTGTGTGGCATCTACAGCATTTGAAACAAGCTCACGGATAGCCACTTCGCGGCTTGCATAAAGTGACGTTTTCACTACGTCGAAGATGTTTTCGGTTGAAACACCGATTTTTCCGTTTTTCATTCTTTTGAAATATCTTAATTTAATTTTAGTTTACGCACAAATTGCGTGGTTATCTATCATTTTGCAAATGATATGCCAAATCTATATAGTGTTCATAAATCATACTAACGAACTGCCAGTTTTTCAGAAATCCGGAGAATTCTGCGATTATAAAAAGACATTTTGACATATACGCAGTATAATATAAAAATAGAAGTTATGAAGACAGAGGATTTAAAAGACTTTATCAAAGTTCCAGATGATTATGTTCATGACAGCGAACCAGTCATTGACTTTATCAAACAACTGACGATATTATATAGTCGAGCAGCAGTAGCAATAAGTAGTATCGAACTGAGTATTCCAAGCAGAAACTATCCTGAAGGAAAACTTTATTATTTGGATTATTAATGAGTTTACTTGATACAATAAACACAGAGCGAGCGAAGTGCATTCATCTGCATCTGCTGAATAATGAGATTCCAGCAGATGAACTGAAAGCAGTGCTTAGTCGGCTGAATCTCGATTTTCCTTTGAATGAATACGGGTTCTGTCCGCATCTGATATGTATGAAGAGTCCCGAAGACGGCACACTATTTGCTGATAATACAAATGACGGATATTTCGCTCGATTGACATTGCGTTTCGACATCGTTGAGTGTCAGACGCTCGAAGAGTGGAAGAATAATGTGTTAGCATTGGGAAATCCACAGTCTTTGACATTTTCAGCTACTAGTAGTAATAACAATAATAATGCTTTGTTTTAAAATGACAGATAACAATAGTTTAGACAGCAGCATACAGCAGCAATTGCAGACGGAACTTGGAAAGAGTATGAAGATGCGAGGTGTTCCGAATCTGACAGTAGTGACTAAGGCTCAGCAGTCTGGAACGATTTCTGGTGTATTTGAAGATGCACTGACCGATAATGATAAAGCACTTTGGGGCAGAGATGTTGTGCGAGAATATACAGAACAAGCATCTAAGCAACTTGCCAAAGTTATAGATATGAAGATTCTCTTGAAGATGAACGAGGATCCGAAAAGCGGGTTCTATCATTCTCTGACATTCCAGAAACGTCAGGAACTTCTCGACAAGATTAATTATTTGGAAAGAAAGTATTTGGAAGAAACACCAGCAGAATATTCATTATGAGATTTATACGATATGGTGCGTTAGTGCCGCAACCTCACGAGCCCACAGACGAGTGGTTTCACTCACCTCCTTGTAAGAAAGGATTCTATGCCTTTCCAGAGTATTGTATAGAACGGTTTCTGTTGGGTGGAGTCGGAATGGGCAGTGTTCAGAACGGTCGTTATCGTTATGTAAAGATTAACGGCAAGAAAGTCAATCTGCCCGCAAGAGAATTGTGGGAGCAGGATGACGAGAAGCATGAATATAAAGAGCCGTTTCTCTCAGAAATAAAGAAGCAGGGATTGGATCCGAAGAAAGTCTTTGCTTGGAAGACAAATGCAGACGAAGTAAACAAGAAGTTCGATTCGGCTGAATATTGTCTGTATGATGACGAGGATATAAAATACACACCTAAAGATGAGCGATGGGATAGTTATCTTTTCACGTTAGTTGTGGAGAATCCACCTCATAAGTTTGAATATAACGGGTTTCTCTGGCATCATATGGACAAGTGGTGTGACCATCAAATAGTCCCGCCGGGAGAAATCATCAAGTCATACGGTTCGTGGGTTCTGACTGACATCAAAACTTTCGAGAAAGCATTAAAGAAGTATAAACGTTTCGAGCAGCGTGCTTGTTCTGGCATTATCGATTATAATCAGCGATGGGAGGGAATTCCGAGCAAGTATTATGATAAAGACTGTTTCGAAGTGTTCATTGAGAGTCTTCAGAAGACGAACAATGACAAGTTATATCGGAAATAATAGATGAGTATGACATATGAAGAAAATTACTCCGTTTATTGAACGTTATATTCCGAACAGTAATTATGATAGTTCAGATATATCTTTTGTAAAATATATTGTTACAACAAATAGTGTTTTTGATGAAATTAAAGAGTAGGTTAATAAAAAACTTGATAATGTAACAAGAAAAGAAGCAAGTTCGTTATGTCTTGATTGTGCTATGAATGCAAGAATCTTACGTATGATGTTACCCAAAGGTTCAATAGATGAAATGTTTAATAATCTCAAAAATTATCAAGAAACAATAGAAGAATTCGAATTTCGGTTATTGGGAGTATTCAATCTTGCTGATTGGCAAGTAGATATATTTAACATAAATCATAAAGATAATTCATCGAAAGATAGTATATTTTTGACAAATAAAAACATATATACAGTTATTTTTCCTCAACTTAATGATAATATTCCGTATTTGATTAGTTTTATGAAGAAAAATGGATATTGTCATATTAAAAGTTTTCTATCAGAAGATATTAAATCATTAGAAGATGTTGATTCAAAAATGATACCAATGTCTGCAATATTGTTTGTTCGAGATAAACATTGTGAATAAATACGTTGGAGCATCGGAGCAGTTCCGGTGCAATAATATACAACGTATATGTGGAAACTTTTCATTGACAAAGATAACGTCCGTTGGGCGTATAAAGATAATTCACAAATATATTGCCAGACTGTCTGTCTGTTAGACAAAAAAGACTGGATGAAATATCATCTCATAGATGAGAATCGGGAAGAAATTCCCTGTAATCCTCAAGATTATCTCGTAGAAGAACATATCTGGAACGAGCATCCATATCCAAGAGACAAGGATGGTAATCCTTTGACTTGATTTTTATGAAATCAGAATTTTCTAACTTGCAAGTGTTAAACTTTACAATCAAAAGTTAAAAAATTGATTAATATTTGCAAGTAACATAATTTTTGTGTATCTTTGTGGTCGATATTAATTTAGTAATTAACGATTTTAAAAGACAAAGATTATGATTCTTGAAAAGATGACAGGAGCAGAGAAGCTGGACCAGGGACTGAAGGTCAAGCAGGAACTTAGCAAGCGTACCCGGAACTGGGTAGGCCGAGAAGAGAAAAGGATTAAGAAAATCAAGACACTGCCTTATGACTGTGTGTTGGAATTTAACGTCAAGGGATACGGTCAGTGGATTGCACTGATTCGCATCAACTACATAGAACCGAAGAAGTTCTATTTTGTACAGTGGAATGCGACGTATATCCAGAAGTATTTCATTCATCACGCCAAGGAAGAAATCAACAACGGAGTCGGTTTCTACGCAGTTGATAGCGGGAAGTCTGTCAGTGTCCGGGATTTTTCACCGCATTGTGTGAACCGTTTCCGGCAGCGTTATTACGAGACAGAGGAAATCGGAAAGCAGAAGCCGTTCCTGGACGTTGTCCGCGATATTATCGACGAGACTTGGATGACAGAGGAAGAGCGAGATGATGAACGTGAAATCGAACCCGGACTGTATGAGATGAAGAGTCATTCTGAGAACGGACAGTTCTTCGGCAGTTGTAATGCCAAGTATACATTCCGCTGGTATTCTACATTCGTATCGAACCGTGAACTTCACGATGACCAGTTGGCTTATACTTATATTATCAACAAGGGCTTGCAGGATCAGAAGGACAACGGTTTCTACGAAGAGGAAGATGCTAAGCGTCTGTCTTATCGTATGGTTAAGAACATTCATCGCAACGGAAACGGACGCGAAGAACTGCTTGAACGCAAGAAGCAGATATTTGAGCCGAAAGACCCGAATGAGATAGACATCAAGAAAGTAGCGAAGAATACAGTCAACAGTATTCTCGGCATTTGCCGCCCTGACTTTCTCCGTCCGAATCTGATTAGCGGACTTGACCCATTGAAGTTTCTCAAAGGAAATAAATAACTTAGCAAATTTTAAAGTATCATTTTATGAAGATTATCCAAAAACCAACAGACAAACAGTTGCAGAGAATGATGAATCTTATTGCATTGCCTGCAACTTTAGATGAAGAAGGTATATACGATCGTTTCAGTTGTTACGGATGGGCTTATTTTACAAAAGACTACTGTAAGTGGTTGCAAGAAAAGTATCCCGAGTTGTACAATAGAGCAAAGACAGATAGCGATATTACTCCGATTGAGTGTCAATTCTGGTGGAGAGACGATGATGAAGATTCAACGGGATATGAAGCATTCAAAAAGAATGCTGAATATATCTATACTCATAAAGATGCTCTTGAACATGTTTGTGAAGAATTAAAAGAGTTTTATGACAATTTTGAAGAGTATAAAGAAGAAACGGAAATGGAAGATGACCGTTGGGAAGAAGACTTTATTCCGTTTGATTCAGAAAAAGAATATATTTCAGAACTTTCTAAACTGTTCAAAGATGTCGAGTATGCTTCAAAAAATCCTTCTAAGAATAAGAGTAGCAAAGGTCAGAAGAAACAGTTATTCTGTCAGATACAGCAAATTGACCGTTCTAATGACAATATTACAGTTATTGCATTAATTGTTGATAGCGGGTTTGCTAGTGTACAGATGGATTTGGATGACGAGTCTCAATTAAACGGTTGCAAAGAAGGAGACTATGCTTATTTTGATGAAAATAGCAATACGTTTACTGTTGCTAATGACGATCCGAATGTTCAAAAAGTGACTAAGAAGATGAACACTTGGAATAAAGCAGCAAATGATATGTTGAAGAAAAGTTCAAAGAATTTGTATTTCTTAGACAGTATTCACGAAGACGGAAACGGTGGCGCTGATTTGGCTATTTTGCCAGCAAATATGACTGGAGACTTCGAAGAAGATTTCAAAGATGTTCCGTTTATTCATATTAATGATATGTCTGAATTGAACGGTGTAGAGGAAGGTGATTATTTCTTATATGATGAAGCAACGAACACTATCACTCCAGCGAACAATCATCCGACAGCAAAGCAGATTATTGATGATAGTCGTAGAATCAGACAAGAACTTATCGATATGTCAAATGGTCAAAAGAGTTCTTCTAATAAAAACTCTAATGCTGTTCAAACAATTAATTCGTGGGTTCCCGAAGTTCAGCCTGGACGCAAGGCAAAGGTGATGTCAAAGCGGGACTTCATCGATATGTTGATTGATGATGTTTATCAATATTTGTGTCCAGAAGAACAAGAATGGGTTAATGTCTATCAAGACGGTGGAAGACCAGGACCGATAATTATTCAAAGAGATAATAGATATGAGCAATATTCTCAGCCGAAGTTCTATGAAGCGTTTATTGCTAGTCTGAATGATCCGAAGAACAAGCGTTTCGCATTGATTCGCAAGGATGTTTCCAAACTGGCTGACCCAATCACTAGTTTCAGCGAGGCTTATCACTTGAAGAAAGGTCTCGGTACTGTACATAACGGATCTATCTGGTTTGTCGGTATCGGATTGTGGACAGACATTAATGTTGACGGAGAAGCCGGCCGAGGTTCAGCAACTGCATTTGCATACTATGACGGAAAGGACTGGCGTGCTTTCGTCCCTACTCGCGGCAACACTATCAATGCAAAGACAAAGCATATTATTCTGTACAGTCATCACTCTAATAAGTACAAGGCTACTGAGGGAATTGTCCGTCAGGAAGATTACGAGTATCTGAAGTCACACAATTACAATCTTGAGATGACTGGTGAGATTAATGACCCAGATACAGATTTGATGCTTGCTTCTTTAGAAACACGTCTTATTGAAGCGTAACCAACTGATATACAAAGAATAAAGCGGCAATTTAAGTTGTCGCTTTATTTTTCTTCGATGCGTTATATGTTCGCATATTTGGACTTTCCCTGACTGACTTGATAGAAATATTATGAGTTGGACTAGTTATTTCAACATTCGGATTCTTGAATTGTTTAATGTCAAATACAACACCGTAAATGGATTCATCCTTTCCTTGATGATTTAACGGGCTGTTCACGATGAACTTGTCAACATAGACGTAGTGTAGGAATTCCAGAATTTTCGTATATTTCAGCCTGTCTGCAATAACCAACGGACATTCCTTGATTGCATCTTCCCAATTGCCGTATTTCCCGATATAGTTGCCTTTGTCTATTTTTAGAGGACATTTCACGTAAATTTCGGGAACATACTGTTCTTTATTATTCTTCGGATCAGTGCAATATTTCGTTACGTAATACCATACGATGACAAGTTGGTTAAGAGTCAGTGTAGAATTCTTCGGGAATATAATCTGTACTTTCTGTCCCTCATCATCGCGGAATTTCACTATTACGTGAGTCGGCTTGATGTGTTCAACAACTTTCTTCGGCATTGTTGCCAGTATAACCGATGAAATGTCCATATTCTCTAGACCCTGCTGTTGCAGCTTCTCGATAAACGTTTCAATATACCAATCAGCATCTTTGTCTGCATTCTTTTCTGAATGCATTATCTGGTAGTATGCTTTCTCGATGTCATTATAATATCTGGCATAGTGAATACTTCTGTTGCGATATGACACACCGTCGATGTAAAGAGCCATACCCAAGTCATTGCGGACAAATGAATGAACACAGTTACGTATTACTTTGGCAACGGGTGTACCTAGTGAAAACAGACTGACAACCAGAGGTGCTACGTATTTCGGATCCGTTGTGTCACCGTTGACATCGAAAAGCAGTTCTATTTCGAACACTGTATCTTCTTTGCTTTCATATTCTTTTACTTTGTCAACGTATGTCTGCAACAGAGGTCTTGGGTCAGATACCTATAGATTACCGTCCAGTACACGGTTTTCTTCATCCTGGTAATCGTGAGCAGGAAACGTGCTCTGCTTGAACATCTTATGCTCTGGATTCAATACAAGTCCTCTGATAGCATAACGCTCGAAGAATCTGTTCATATCGAACACGTATTCCAGTCGTTTAACTGCATCTGACAGATTATCGTATAATTTCTCTATGAACTTGGTTTGATGAAAGACAAAGACAAAGTTAAGGGAATGGGCAAATTGGCGAGGGTCTTTTCTGAATACATCATCAAGACTGCCATCTATTCCACTCACTTGCTCTTCTGGATTATCCTCAATATTTACTTTGTCGAAATAATCCTCATATAGTCTATTGTTTTTGACGATTCTCATTACTATTACTTGTCTCTCTGGTCTTTATCAATGAGCCATCCACCGGGACGACCGGCTCCAGGAAGCACATAGCGACGGAAATTCACAGCATCTTCCATTGTCTTGTCAGTCGAAACAGTCTGAGTGGGACGATCGAACCACAAGCGTTTCTTGTATCGGATATTGCCGACAGAATTCAGATTTACTCTGTTCTAGAGCATAATGATATAGCACGAACGGGCCGGCATTTGATTCATCAAGTGAATGTCATCTTCTGGACGGGGCTCTTTGACTTTTGGCATACCTGTAATCGGGTCGATTTTCGACCAGTCATAACGCACTTCGTTGATGATGATGCCTTTAGTGTCAACCAAGTCTTCGTTGATGATATGAAGAATGTCCTATGCTTCAGCTTCTGCCAGCGAAGAGCAGAACATATCAAGTGCTTCGTTGATTTCATCTGCATCATAGAAGCGTGAGTTGGCTTCTACGATATGTTGTCCGTTGCTCAATCTGACGAGTGTCAGTTTATCTGAATTTTTCCAGTGAGTCTTGCGGGTCTCTGTTATTTTACTGTTCATTTCTTTAGTACTAAAAGATATTTTTGTATTTATCTTTGTGTGTTTTTTGAATCGGAAATACACAATAATTGATGTATCTGGATTATTTTACGTCGTTGTGTTTTGTGTAAATAACATAGAAGTTTTCATTTCTTTCTTTTCAAAAATATAAAAAGTGTGTCAAAAACGCTTCGTATACCTTAATAAATAACGCAAAAGAAATAATCAAAAAACTTTTAATTTACAATGAAACAAAACAAAACATTGGACGAGAAGGCTGAAATTCGCCAGGACGTCCGCAAGATTATTGCCGAGGCTTACAACCAGGAACAGGCTCCGGATTTGACCTCAAAGTTCGACATTCAGCGTTATGTCAGTGCACTGATGACTGAGTCGAAGGAACCGAAACTCACATCGTACCTGCTTCGTGCTCAGGAGTCTCTTGACCGCGGTGCAAAGTGCTTTATGATTTTCGAGCAGTTCGGCCGCGGATTGCAGGAATTCACTTACAATGAGGCAGTGAAGAAGACTGTTAATCAGATGAATGAAGTCCTCCGTGAGAATACTCCTTTGCTGGAGTGTCTGAAACTGACCGAGATGATTTCTTCGGAAGTTGTCCGTGAGGATGTGTTCGAGAACGTCAACAAGTTCTTCAATCGTCCCGATGAGATTACCAAGGCTGACTTGATTGAGTCTCTTGATAATCTGTATAATCTGAACGAGGATGAGACAGCAGTTAAGTTCCGTATGATTATTGAGGGTGTTGCAGAAGCAGAACCCGAGGTGTTCGAGACGAATGCTATCAACGAAGGCAAGGAATATCTCAAGAAGAAGAACGCTCTCCAGGAGCAGAAGATGCAGGACATCATCCAGAAGCGTGTAGAGAAATATCTCAACGAGCGTCTGGCAGAGGATGACGAGCGTGCTCAGAAGATTTCTGAGACTTATTCGCTTTCTAACCTGTCTAACAAGATGGGTCTGCGCAAGATTGTCGAGGGTCTGCTGAAGAGCGATGCTGGCAAGAACATCCGTCTGAACGAGACATTGACTGCTTATGCAACAGCTATGAATACCGGTTGCTATGAAGAGCGTCTGTATGAGGCATTCGTTCGTGCTATCACTCCGTTCGACTATCTGATTCCCGTAGAGAAGGCAATCAACAAGATTCAGGAGAAGGCCAACGAGAATCCCGAGGCTATTATGCTGACTCGTATTCTCCAGGAAATGAGCGAGTCTAGTGACAGTTACTTCTATACTGATTCTATTATGGAGGATGTATGTCGCTACTGTCTGGCTCCTACTCCCGAGAACCGTATCCAGGCTATCAACGCTTGTATGCCTTATGCTGCTAACCGTTATGTGAACGAGATTATTCGTGTCATCAACGAGTCAGTTGCTGTTCGCAGCAATGATACATTGACTGAGCAGGCTATGAGCATCAAGGACCGCATTTCGATGATTCGTGAGAACGTGAGTGTAGAGAATCTGTATTCTCCCGTTCTGTATATTCGTGAGAACCAGTCTGTATTCTCTGTTGACAATAACTTCTATCTGAAGAACGGTAATGTTATCTGTCCGTTGGGTAAGGACCAGGTCAGCCAGTTGGATGAGAGTTTCGTTCGTCTGACTCATCTGATTAACGATCCTAATGTGCAGATTCTCGATGACAGCATTTTGCTGAGCAGCGATGAGCGTTGGGCTACTGTCTATGAAGACCGTGTAGTTATCAGCGAGGCTGGCAACGAATACACTGAGGACCGTGAGTCTCTGCGTCGTCTTGATGAGATGGCAATGAAGTATGATGCATACGATTCTACCGATTTCTTCATTATGGCTTCTGCTCTGCTGGAGAATTTCAACCGTATCGCCCATATCAACTTCGCTAAGCGTCTGGTGATGAACAACAATCCAGAAATCAGCTGCGAGATGTATCGTCTTGAAGAGAATATCTTCCTGGCTACACACAACGGTCTGCTCGGTCAGAATACGTTCTTCCGCAACGTTAACCCTGTATTCTGCAAGAACAAGATTAACGAGCACTTCGGAATCAACGTTTCTACATTGTTCGAGGATATGCTTCCCAACCAGGACAAGCTCATCCTTGCTCTTAACGAGACCAAGAACGAGTACGAGAAGTCTATTGAAGACTATGAGCAGGCTATTGCTGACCTCGAGGCTGCAAAGGAAGAATCAACCAGCAATGACATCGAGCGTGAACTTGACGATGCAATCGCAGATGCCAAGCAGAAGCTGGATGATGTCAAGGCTGAGTACAAGGAGTGGCAGAAGGAGACCGATGCTACGATGAAGGACGCTGACGATGATGCAAAGGATGACGATGATGCAGAAGATGACAACACAACTCGTGAAGAAAGCAACAAGCCTCTCGACCCCGATGAGGTTGATGACTACAAGGATTCTCTGAGCGTTCCTCTGAGTGACGGCGGTGATGCAGCAGTTGCTCCAGAAGAGCCGGCTGACGCACAGGCTGAGGGTGATGACGAAGTTCCCGCAGTGACAGATGACGAGTTCGATGAGTATATCAATGACACTGACGATGAGGATGTGTATGTTGATGCAGAGGACGGCGAAGAAACTGTTGCAACTGACGAAGAGCCTGTTGATGAAGTTCCCGCAGAGGAGAATCCCGAGGATGATGAAGTATTCCCTGAGGTTGAATACGGAAACGGCGAGGGTGAGTTCACTGATGACGACATCTATACCGATGATGAGTATGATGACCAGAACAGTATCGGTGATGAGACACCCGCTGAGGAGATTTCAAATGACGAGGACATTATCACCGGAGGTGATGAGGAGGATGTATATGCAAGCAATGATGCTGAGGCAGAATATCACGAGCCAGGCGAACTGAAGACTGTCGATGCAGAGACCGGTGCTGAGTATACTGAACCTGCTGCTACGAACCTGTTCGGCGGTGATACGGAGAATCCTCTGAACGGTGTTCCCGGAACAGAGGAAGATACTGACCTGTTCAATCCCGCTTCCGGTAGTTCTGAGTTCAACATCGTAAACGTAATGTTCGATGAGAATGTAAAGGAAGGCACTATCAGCAAGTCTGGCCAGGTACTCGTGCTTCGCCCGATGATTGACAAGGACGGTAACAAGTATCCCGAGCAGATGACTGTGAAGTTCTATCTTGATGGTGAGAACAAGCCTGTTGTACAGACTGACCAGTCAGTGAGCACCGCTATGTACAATGAGATTGTGAACTCTATCAAAGAACATCCTCAGTTCTCGAACGTAGCAAACAACGGTATTGAAGTGAATCCTGTGGTTGGTGCTGATGCTGGTATCACACATGCAACTCCAGTTCCCGAGACTCCTGAAGAGGCTGCTGCCGCAGATGACAACTGGCTCGATGACTATCTTGCAGACGGTAATGACACAGACCGTGCCGGTGCTGATATTGTTCCTGCTGCTGTGACTCCCGCCGGTATCGATGCTGCTGAAGCACCCATAGTTGCTGACGATGTTCCTGCTGAAGAAGAAGTTGTGACTGCTGATGAGCCTGTTGAGACAACGGCAGATGATGCAGCAGATGACATCTTCCAGGATTTCGACCTCGATGATGAAGTTGTTGCCGACGAGCCTGTAGTTGCAGAGCCCGCTCCCGCAGATGATGTTCTTCCGGCAAATGACCCGGTTGATACTTATACTGAGCCAGACGGCACTGAGATTGAAGTTCCTGCTCCAGCAGCAGACGAAACTCCAGTTGCTGAAGAGCCCGTTACAGAGCCCGCTCCCGCAGAGGAACCTGCTGCTTCTGCTGAAGCAACAAGTATCGATGATATTATCGATGGTGCTTCTGATGAAGATGAGGACAAAGACGAAGAAGATGAGTCTATTATCCCTGAGTCTAAACAGCCTAAGAAAGATGCCAAGCAGGTCAATGAGGCTCGCAAGGCAATCCTGAGTGTCAAGTCAAAGCCCGGTAAGCGCCCTTTTTAACAGAGGGTGCCACCGAGCCCTCTGACTCGAAACAGAAGGAACAACCAGTGACTGAGGATACTGTCGATCTTAGCAAAGGCAAGACACTCGATGGTGACAGTATAGAAAATCCGAAGTCAGACACAAAAAAAGCACTTGGTGATACGAAGCCTGTGGGACAACCGATAGAAAACTACGATGAACGCGGAATTGGCGATACATTAGAAGCAATGCATCACGCTGCTGTAATGGCTGCTGCGAATGCAAAAGCAGATGATGTTTTAATCGGCGTTAGACCAATTGTTGAAGATGAACAATTCGGTGTAAAAATAAGAAATTTCTCTATTACATACGATAAAACATATTCTGGATATGAAATATATCAGATTGGTTCAGAAATCTATTATCGTCCAATAGAAGAATTTAAAGAGATTCTCCATCATGTTGGAAAGAAACTTCCCGGTTGGTCTATTAAGAACTTGACTAGAAGTTTCCGTGACCCGTCTCAGCCTCTCGTTTCCTATAATGTCAAGAACCGCGAAGATTGTCTGTTCATCGTGAGCAGCATCATCAGTTCGCTGACCGGAAAGTCTTATAGTACTCCTGGTTCTCGCATCAACGATGCTCTGGAAGAGAATCTGATTATCCGTAAGCACAACAAGCTTTCTACTGACGGTGACATTTCCAAGAGTGTTGCAGCAAAGGAAGCGAAGTACGGCACAAAATCAGAGAATGACTTCAAGCAGGAAATCGAGGATGAACAGAAGAAAGCCAATGTTGTCGGTTGTCTCGACCAGCAGCCTCAGCAGGAGGGTGTGATTGTTGCAAAGACAGCAGAAGCAGACAAGGACATCAACGAAGGTGAGCCTCAACCAGAGGAAAAACCGGTAAAGGAACGTCAGGGCAAACTTCCCAACAAGAATATGCCAAGCGGTATCGTTATCGAATCTCTTCAGAAAGCACTCAATGAAGTAAGAGGTCAGAGACTTCCGAAAGATGAGCCGGAATGGAAAGATTGGGACGGCGACAACGTATTCTGGGAGCCGGGTGACTATGTCATCGTGCGCAACGCTGAAAACGGTGTTGATGATAAAGGCAAACTCGCACTTGTATGGTACGAGTATCCGGGCCAAGTGACATACGTTCACGAGCCTCATACTGACAATCAGCAGGTTGTAGTATTGATTCAGGGTCATACTGTATTGGTAGAACCTAAGAATATCCGTCCTGACTCGTCTTATGCACACGGTGCTCTCGGTCATCACGCAGATGCATACTTCCGTGACGGAATGCCTGTACCTCTCGATTCATTCGAAATCAATCCAGAGACCCATCTGACTGACAAAGTCAATAATGACGACTATCAGCAGAAGCACAATATGAAGACTCCAGATGATTATCGAGACATGAACCAAGATCGTTATCTCTACGGAAACGTAGTGGTTCGCGGAGACCGTATCACATTCGCTCCGGTAATGTTCAATCTGACTGACATATCTGAGTCGAAGAAGGAAATCCGCTTCATCAACGAAAGCGAGGGTGTAGAGGATACGATTCCTATCGAGAATGTCGAGATTGAATACGACCAGTGGCCCTGGGGTATTGTCATCTCTGAAGAGTCTGAAGAGACTGGAGAAGATGAGCCTGTCCGTAAAATCAAAGTTGATCCAGTTAGTTATGTAAATGCTGATGAGGAAAGCGAAGGTCAGGACGGAATGGTCGATGTACTCATCAACGGTGAACTCACCAAGATGATGAAGAAGTATATTAAGATTCTCGTTTGATGGTAATCTAATAACTTAAATATTAAAAGAAGTGAAGTTGAATGACTTCACTTCTTTTTTGATAAATACAAAAATTGATTTAATAGTTTATGCGTAATCATAGTTCTAAATATCACGTACCGTCACAAGAGTGGAGCAAGATTGTGAAATTCAACAACAATTCGTACTTGCTGAAATCTATATTTGATGCAGACAAAGACAAAACTTTCTCATTCGATGCTGCATTGCAGACAGACCGTAACCGGATATTGAATGAACTTCCCTGGAAGACAACCCGTCATCTGGGTCCGAGAATCCTTGCTGAAGATTTCTTTGATGACTTCGATGATATGATTGCACAGGAGATTGATGATGAAGTTGATAATGCAATCGAGAACGATAACAATTATATCCTGACAGACAAGGACGGGAATCAGCACGATATTGCTTTTTCTGTAGAAGATAATACTAAGAACGCTATATTCTTCCTGATTCATACATTGCTATACGTTGATAGCGAAGTAGTAATTGAATCAGTAGATGAACTGTTGTATAAGAGTGGCAAACTCAATAACATCGACTCTTATAAGATGGATATTGACCAGATTGTCTATACTGATGCTACGATGTATCTGAAGCCAGCAAAGGCCGGAACTACCGGAAGAGGGTATTTGCAGATATACTTCACATCTGATGAAAAGGCAATGTTCAAATTGTACTATCCTGGTTTGATTAGTAGAAACAGGACAACTCCTTCGATAGTCGAGATGAACTATGATATGTTCTGCGATATTCTTCCGGCTGACCGTATCACGCTGGCTCGTAAAGAACCAGATGAACGTTTCAAGGCTTTCTGTGCAAAGACTCTGCGTATGCTCGTAGAGAGAGGCGGAAGTATTTCTCTGATGAATCGCACTGAACACGGACTTAACTTTGCTATTTTCAATCGTGGACGCCAGCCGGAAAGTCCGCTCATTATTAAAGAGAATTTCCGCGTTATCGAGAAATATTCTCAGAAAACAATGGGCAGCGAGGAGACATTCCTTAGTTCAGTTGATGATGATATGCCGGAAGTATCTCGTATTTTCGATGGCGGAGATTATCAGTTAACAGTTGATGATGAACATTATCTTCTGATTGGCGGAAGTGAATATCTGATTGCGAATATGATGAATTCTGTATGGCTCGGAAATGAGACGACTGCCATTGACTATGCACATATCCGTTTCTTTACTCCGGACCCGGAAATACGCACGAAGAAGATTGAGCATAATGCTCTGCTTGTTCCTTTGACAAGTTTCGTTCAGGGTATCATCGGTTTGTATCTTTTCGCTTTGTAATATTGCAAAACTGTTAAACGAAGTTAATTTCTGAAATTTTTCTGCGAAAATATTTGCAGATTAAAAATAAAGTATTACCTTTGCAAAGTCAAATGACAAATCTGCGTATGCAGAGAAATATTTGGCAATTGCAGTTAGTCAGCAAGTAGAGCGGCAAGCGCGCGGCTGCTCGCCACCGAAAGGAGAGATTTGACTGACAACTGCTTGCGGGAATCAAGCCCACCGTTGCTGCTACACAAAGTGAGCGTAAGCCGGTTAAAGTGAACGGGAGAAGCGAAAGCAAACCTAAGAGACTACCGACCCGGCCATCAGCAAATAACTGCGGTACGCAAGCGAGAAACTGTCCGGGCTGCTGCTTCCAAGTAATTCCCGCAATCTGTTCGCTGGTAGCGGTTCCTTAACCACATAACCGCATTCGGCAGATGTTCTCCATCGTCTGCATTAACTAGCGACAAAAAGGAGGGTGCTGCTGCTCGCCCACAGCATATCAGATGACTGTCCGGCACAAAGCGCAGCACTCTCTGTTTTTGAAAAACCAACTTTCGAAAGAAAGAAAGATATATAATAATACAAGGCCCGTTCGTCTAACGGTTCGGACGTTGGATTTTCTTCCAAAAATAGGGTTTCGACTACCCTACGGGCTGCAAAAGAGTTAAGAGAATAAATAGAAAGCAATTTGAAGTATTTGATGCGTAGGTGTGTTAGTTCAGTTGGTTAGAATGCCTGCCTGTCCGCAGGAGGTCACGGGTTCGAGTCCCGTACACACCGCTAAATTGAAGCAGAAGTCGGGGTGGAGCAGTTGGTAGCTCGACAGGCTCATAACCTGTAGGTCGGTAGTTCGAATCTACCTCCCGATACAAAAAGAAATATTATAACTTATGAAAAGTAGTTCATAGAAAGGATATATTTCCGAATTAAAAGTTTTTAGTAAACTATTAGAATATGGTGATATAAGTGTTCCGTATGGTAATAGTTCACGTTACGATTGTATTTTTGACTATAATAACAAATTATATAAAATATAGATTAAAACTGGAAGACGAGTTGACGAAAATCGTTTCTTTGTACCATTATCTAATTCTAAAGTAAGTAGCATTATATCAACTCACAAAAAATATTCACCAAATGATATTGATTTTGTAATAGCATATTACGATGATGAATATTATATAATACCCATTAAAGAAGAACATGATGGCATAAATTTAAGTTACAAACATTCACAACATAAAAAACAGAATATTAATCTTGCAGAAGATTACAAATTAGAAAAGATTTTAAAACAATTAAAAGAATAGAATATTTAAAATGGTTGATTGTTGCAAAAAAGGATATATCGCAGAATTAAAAGTATTCAGCAAATTATTAGAATATGGTGATATAAGTGTTCCGTTTGGAAATAATTGTCGTTATGATTGTATTTTTGATTATAATAACAAATTATACAAAATATAGATTAAAAACGGAAAACGAGTTGATGACAATCGTTTTATGGTTGCATTATCAAATACTCAAACAAATAGAAATGTTGCTAGAAGAAAGAAATATACTCCAGACGAAGTAGATTATGTAATTGCTGTATATCAAAATGAATATTATATGATTCCGATTAAGGAAGAACATTCTTATATATAGTTTAGTTTTAATTATCCGTCAAATGGTTTAAAGAAACTTATTAATATTGCAGATGATTATAAATTAGAAAAAGTATTGAATCAAATAAAAAAAGATAGTCTATCTTTTTAATAGATTATCTTTGAAAGAATTATTATTAACTATCAAGAGAAGATAATCATTCTTTGAAATTATGACAACAACTGAAACGGAACTTTACAAACTTCTAATACTCTTCTGATGTCTTCAATTCCGGTCAGATGTCCGTGAAATTCCAATCTTCCTTTGTCATTGCAGACTTCTAACCATTCTCTTTTTGTATTATACAAGACAAGTCCAGCATTATGATCTTCATCTACCCACGTATGAGTGAACACACCAGGAGATGTTTCTTCGAATCCGTTCATATGCCACACTAAGTCCGGGTCTCCGTCTGGACCGTTCAAGTCTTTAATCGGAGTATTGATGTCATCATCCCCGCAGTCGATGTCTTTGTTCGGAATACTCCCGAAGTTGGATCCGATAAGCAACACATCTGTATTCTCAAGTTCTTCATTGCTCTTTCCTCTGAATTCTGAAAAGCAGCGAGAGTCTGTTCTGCCTGGAGTTCCGAAGAAATCGTTCTGAATAGCTAAATAACGAGGATTGTACACGAAGTCAGCAACTCCGTATGTCTCTACGTGACCGTTCCACACCGGCAACCAGACTTGCAGGTCATCTGGATGTTTCTTTAGTTCTTTTTGTAATTCACCGTTCTTCATATCCCTTTGTACTTATATACTCTTCTTATAATCAGTCTCTTGAACTTCATCTTTCCGTTTATTATCGGCTTATCGAAGTCGAAATATTCAGGATGATTCCCGCTATTGAGCATACCTTCAATCAAAAACGTTATGTCTTTGTCATCTTCGCTTCTGAAATGCAGCAGTCCGTCTGCTCCCATTTTGTCGATGACTGTAATCGGAGCACCGATTTTATTGTCGAAGTTCACGGGAATTTCCTTCATCGAATCTACATTCAATGCGGGATAAGTATCGAACCAACGATACGGCTGCTTGAATTCTTTCAAAGAGAAGACATTGTCTTTCTTCCACTTCAATATTCGCTGAGGTGGTTCACGATGAGTCACACACTTGTCAAAGTAGTTCGTGAACCACCGTACTCCCTTGACTCTGATATATTGAATGCCGTTTTCGTCTGTGCGCACGGCAGTTCCTTTCAACGGATAATATGACGGCACCTGGAATTCCCTGTCACCGGAATGTATCGTCTCACCCAATCGGAGTTCTCCGTTCACAATATGCGGGAATACTTCACGATAAGTTACAGCATTGAGATTTCCGAGAATGATGAACTTCTTATTATGCTCGAATAGTGTGCGAATGAAATCACGAAATTTCGAGAATGGTGGGTTCGTCACAATGACATCATATTCATCCATCAGATGAAGGTTCTTCTCATAACTGCCGTCATTAATCGGACCTACGTGCTGACCGGTATTGATGTCGATTGTTGAGATAGTTGATGCGCATTCACCGTTTGCATCTTTGTAGTAATAGAATCCGCAAGAGTTTTCGTCGCCGCTCCAAGAAGTTGCACACAGCTTCGTCAGACCGAGTTGCTCGAAGTTATCGTGAAAATATCTCCAGAATGCTGAGTGACTGTCATCACAGGGAAGGTACACAGACTTTCCGTTGAAGTCATAGCATTGCATTTCAGCAACTACATCTTCATCAGCAGTATAGAATTCATCAGCAGCGTTAGCCTTTGCCTGATGCAAATCTGAATTGTCTTTAATCTTTGCCATACAATAATTATATCTGTGAATTTACAGAAATTTATTTCTTTCTGGATGCAAATTTACGAAAAATATATTGAAAAATAAAACAATATGACAAAGATTTAACGTAATTTAATGAATTACTCATTTTTGATACCTCGTTTCTGATTGAAGTAACTCTCGAGTTCCCGTCTTATTATCTTCTTTGCATCATCTGGATTGTGCTTGTACAAATCGCTGCTTAACTGAAGATTGACGATTGTTGTAGCAACCAGGACTAATGAACTCGGAGTTAATGATTTTGAATCATTATTGAACAGATCACAAACTACTCTGATGTTGATGTTCCTACACGGAACCCACATAGGACGGTCATTTCGAATATAGTTCGATGCGTTGATATAGTATCTGCCGTTGTTGCTGTTCACTAACGGTGATGAGTCGATATGATGATATGTATATAAGAAGCGGACTGTCTCAGCAATGCCGGCAGAACTGTCTGGAGTAAATGCAAACCGGACAACGATTGCATTGTCATCTGTATCGAAATCTATTTCGTGGAAATTCTTGTCGAAGCCGAACAACCCAGATTTCATAAAGTCGATGACATAGATATGATTTTCCGGAATAATCACAGACACTGGTGTATGTTCATTGAAGAAGCCGTCGAGCATACGTTCAGTGCGTTGTTTTAATGCCCGTATGTTCTTGATGATTTTCTCCGGACTCATCTCACGATGCAAGCCTTTAATAATCCAGACTGTGTAGTTGGTATATCCGGCATCAAGACAACGTCTTTCGAAACCTTCGTCTATTTCTTCGATATTCTCGGTATCATTATCGCTGTCATCAATATCTTCGATGCTAATTTTGTCGAACGCATCTTCGTAGAGTGGAGTTGTAACGTTTCCTGTCAGAGCACTTTCGTAGTATTTCTTCTATGCAAATTCTGCATTTCGATGGTCAATGAGTTTTTTGAACTCATCTGTCAACCAATCAGCATACTCATCACGTTCTTGCTCTCCTTCAGATAACACTTGAATGAGTTTCTTCACTTCAAGCATCGAGAAATTGGGATTCATCCCGTTATATCTCATCTTTGGCTCAATAAACTCCCGACATTTTAATAATGGATATTTGTTATCGTGCCAGTGAATGTCGGCTTTTTCATCACTGAATGGATATTTCAAGAAAGCCCAGTGAAACTTCACATATAATGAATGCGGAGCCAGTTTCATCGTGCACAATGTATATAATGAAGACAATAGTACGAGGA
>Ga0265298_10000554_pt1 | contig 55327 bp, 38 predicted proteins | sample AusTroGonzalo_MG_3_FD_193486 | JGI IMG/M metagenome (GOLD analysis project Ga0265298, IMG submission 193486) | Bovine rumen microbial communities from tropical cattle in Woodstock, Queensland, Australia - Gonzalo_01 | ecosystem: Host-associated > Mammals > Digestive system > Stomach > Rumen ... | reverse complement strand
ATGCGGTCATAGTCTTCTTGAGTGGCTTTTTTGCGCTCCACGTAGCCGGCTTGTCGCTTGGTCTGCTCGTAGTTGGCGCGGGGGTCAAAATTCGTGCTCATATTTCTTATTTAATTGTATTTCTTGAAGTTTCGGAGGATTTGCAATCCCCTCCTAAAAACAAGCCGCTAAATTAGGAAATAATTGGATTGGTTGAGCAAAAACGGGAAAAATAATTGTCATTCCTCCACAAATCCCCAAGGCATCTTGAAGAGGTCAAGCTTAGTACTCGCCGAAATCCGAATGGTCCGAACAACATTGACGCGCGATGAAAACAAGCCATAACCCCCGTCAACATTGCTAAAATTGGCGACCATATAACCGTTTTCTATCACATTGGACATCTCATAGTTCTCGTAAAGTTCACGACCTCCCACCGACATGGTTATGACAAAATCATCAATATGGCGAATCACATTAGGATGGCTCTCATCCCAAACCGTATCATTCCCGATGGCGTTTGAAAGGCTGCCAAACAACGTATTCACAGAATAATAAAGGTAATATAAATCCTCTGAACCAGTCGCTTTTTCGTATGCAGAAAGCGGTCTGGCACCATACGACCAACTGACATGCTTCCTAACCATTTCCTGCCCCACATGTTGCTCCCTATAGTTGAATTGCATCTTGAAATCATACAACACGCCCTCAGGCGATGAGCGGAAAAGCAGCCTGTTAGTGGCTTCGCTATGAGCCGCTTGAAAACTTGCGCTCGCACTCAGAATGGCCATATTCCCACCCACGGGGGTAGTCACGGCGGTAACCGTATCACCATCAGGCTTGACGACCACGAGCTTGTATTTATACTTATCGCCTCCGTTGTTGGTCTTGAAGCGTTCCGTGGTGTAATACAACAATTGGTCGGGAGAATAAAACACCCCTTCGTTCTTGTCGTGGATGGTCAATGTGTCGAGGACGAATATCCGGCCTGTCGGGTTATAAGTTTGCCCATAGTTGGCCTTCAACTCGACGATGCGGACATCCAACTTGCAAGGATAGTTGGAGGAGTCGGAAATCAAGGCCACCTCGTTGGCATTGATGGGATTGTCGTTGCTTCCACAAAAAGCCTTGGTAATCTTGACGAAATTGGTGTCGGCATAGGCGTCTATCATGCCATAAATGATGGGAACATCCTTATAGTCGCAATACAAATCCACATCAGTGGTGCAGGAGAAAAGACCCACCAGACAACCAAGTGAGATTAGGAAAACGACGTATTTTTTCATATTTTTAAACTCTTTGGATTGAATGATATAAATTTGTGGCTAAATTAGGAATTTCTTGGATTGATTGAACAAAAACAGGCATTTTTTCAAAATAATTTCTTTTTCAAGAAAAACCTTGCTATCAAATGATTTCTCGGATTTCGACAAAAACTTGTTGAGATGTTCCGCATCTATCTCATGGTGGGCGGTATGCCTGAAGCCGTGGCGACATGGGTTGAGACCAAAGATTTCCCATTAGTAATACGAGACAAGCATCTGGTTTGTTATGTAATCGGTTGAAAAACTTTATATTTGAATCTGGATTTTTAGAACAGTGTGAAAATCCGATGAAGAAAATTCTTGGAATGGTGTAATCATGAAAAGAAAGGTTGAAAACGATATGGTTTATTTGCCGCTTTATATGGCAGGGATGCTTTGATTTTTACCTCTTTACAAAAAACTCCGCACCCGTGTATCTTGCGCGGCTGCCGTGATACGACAGCCCAACATCCTTGCCCGTGTAGGGCTGTCACACCGTGGCAGCCATTAAAATAACAAAGGCTTAGCCTAATCCTATCGGATTATTCTGCATTACTCACCAATCGCACACTCCGTCCAAAAAAGCGATAGAAACTATCGTTTGAATATACGAAATGATCAGAGAAACTCAAAAAACATGCATATCGGCTATCATCATACGTTGTTGACCAGTAGTAACCGTATGAATTTGCGTAAAGAACATTGGAAAATCCATTACGAGTGCCTGCTGCAGGCAAAAAGACAGCACCCACAGTTTCAATATATTGCCACATATTGTCCAAAATTATATTGGTTTCATAAGGAGCTCCTGACACATTTGCATCATTCAGTATATAAGCTGATTCGCTCCAATTGTCAGGCAACAAAACGATGCCGTGAACATTGTTGAAAACAGTATCATTGGAAATAGTATCTATAATCAGTTCTCTTATCGTGGCTTTGGCAAATCGAATGCCCGAAGTAGTATTTCGACCAAAGAGAACATAATTCCATTCCGATTGGGACAAAGTACGCCACTGGTTTTCCTGATTGCCGCCATTCGAGATGGCATTGCAACCCCAATCGGCCTGACCACTTTGATCGCTAAGATTCTTGTTCCAACTGCCATATGCGTAGTAATCTACGTAATTACTACTCCTACTCCACGGCTGATAGCAATTGGCACCATGGTCAAATCCGCTCGTACCCCAACCAAAAAGGTCAATCCAACCGTCATAGAATTGTGAGATATGACTGTTGGCATCACCAATATAGTCAAACTGGTTCTCTGCAAAGCGCCAAAGACTATCAATGGCTTTGTATTGTAAGTTGCCTTGTGAGAAATACACTTGTTGCGTAGCACTCACAGAAAATAGGCCATCAATAGCACCTTCAGGAACATTACCACTATAATCAAGCGTAGTAAAACTTCGCTCCTCGCCATAGGCAAGGCCGAAATCAGTTACAACATAGGCACGCACATAATAAGTGGTGTTTGAGGTCAGCCCCATCAGAGATGTGGTAAAATCGTTCGTGCCACTACCATCAGATGTATGGTTGTCGTCCACTGTTGGCATCTGGTCCGTGCCCCAACACACACCACTCAAGAAGATGTGGCTACCTTCGGGCAGTGTCACAGTACCACCCACCACCACACTTGCAGCAGTGATGTCCGTTGGCTCCGAAGTGGTCACCACCACTTGCGAAGTGGACGGTTGCACTTGAAATGTCAATGTAACAGGTTCTGTACGATTCGACTTGTACATATAACCCTTTCCGGGTTCCAACGTGTTCAATGTGCCATACCACATATTGTAGGAACCATAGGAGATATAACTCGAGACAGCGTTTTTGCTTTTGATAACATCGCCCTCCATAGGAGTGAATGAACCAAAAGCCGTGGCAAGGTCAAGGGTATCCGTCCCAGGGAATCCAATCCATGACCATCCGGGAGTCAAAGTAATCGTAACTTCTTGAGCCATAATGCTTCTGCTTGTCGCCATCATGGCGAACAAGCACATCATTGTTAATAATGCTTTTTTCATTGTTTATGTGTTTTATAGTTGCTTTTATCCATTTTTGTCATCAATTGTCCGCGCAATCTTCTCGATGTTCAGGCTACGCGCCGAGGCGTCGATGATGTCCTTGTAAACGCCACCTTTTTTATAAATGCTGTCGGGATCGCCGGATTCCTCAACGTGACCTGTCTTGAGGGCGTAAACCATCTCGCTGTCAATAATTTGCGAAATGCTGTGCGATATGATGATGACAGTGCGGTCTTTCTTGATGGCGTCGAGGCTGTTCTTGATTTGCTCCGTGGCGATGGCATCGAGGCTGGCGGTAGGCTCGTCAAGGAAGATGATGGGCGGATTCTTGAGGAACATGCGTGCGATGGCAATGCGCTGCTGCTGTCCACCCGAAAGGTCGGAGGCCTTGTTGTTGAACTGCTTCGGCAACTCCATGATTTGGTCGTAGATGTATGATTTTTTGGCGGCTTCCACCACTTCCTCATGGGTGGCGTTCGGGTTGCCGTAAAGGATATTTTCTTCAATTGTGCCATCAAAGATATGGTTCTTTTGCAGCACGAGGCCGATGTTTTCGCGCAGGAATTGCGTGTCGTATTCGCGCAAATCCACGCCATCAAGGGTGATGATGCCCGTTTGCGGCTCGTAGAACTTGTCCAATAGGTTCACGATGGTACTCTTACCCGCGCCCGACAAACCCACCAAGGCCGTAATCTTGTTTGGCTCGATGGTCATGTTCACATCGAAAAGGGCTTGATTTCCATTGGGATAGGTAAAATTCACATTCTTGAGTTCAAACAGGCCGTGAATCTTTTCAGGTCTGTAATTCCCTGAAGGCTCGACCTCTTCTTCCGCATCGAGGATGCCGAAGAAGCCCTCGGCATAGATGAGTGCGTCGTTCACATCGTCGAAAATGCGCTGCAACTGCGTGATGGGTGCGATGACGTTGCTGAACAGCATGACGTGATACATGATTTTACCGATGGTCATGCCGGGATAATCTATTAATACAAGGTAAGCCGTCAGGATGATGACTAACACCGTGCCGACCTGCTTAACGAAACTCTTGATACCATTATAGTAGAACGCCACCTTGCGCGTTTTCATTTGGTTTTCAGTCACTTGATTCTGAATATCAAGTTGCTTTTGGCCTTCAATCTGCTCACGGTTGAAACTCTTGATGACATTGATGGAGTCAATGATATTCTTGATACCTTGGCTCTTGGTTTCCAAGTGGTTGCGCATCTCGCGGCGCCAACCTTTCAACCGTTTGGCCTGTCGGTAGGTAATCCAGAAATAGATGGGGACGATGCCCAAAGCCACCAAACCGACATACACATTGGCGGCAAACATCAATATCAAGGCCAAAAGTGCGCTCGTGAACAGCGGCAGCAAGTCGATGAAGAAGTTTTGCACCGTGCGCGATAGGCTGCTCACGCCTTGGTCAATACGGGCTTGGAGTTTGCCTGTGGCGTTGTCGCCTGAGTTGAAGAAAGCCATCTTGAAGGTCAACACCTTCTCGATGACACTTTGGGCGAGGTCGCGGCTCACATAAATGCGCATCCGTTCGCCGTAATAATTTTGCGCGAAGGTGATGAGCGCGGAAACGATTTCCTTGCCGAGCAACACCGACGAAATCAGGATGACGATGTGCGCCGCCCGTTGTCCCCACTTCTCCCCTGCCGTAACGAGGCCGTTCACCTCGTCGACAGTCCAGTCGAGCACGATGGCGTTGACCTGCGCCATCAACGAGCCGATGAGGGTCAGTATTAATGTAATGAAGACCAGCCATTTGTACGGCTTGACAAAAGGTCGAATGTTTTTGAAGAGTTGGAAGAGGTTCATAATCTAATTATTCTACTAATGACTTCATTTTCAGCGCAAAAGTACAAATTTTTCCGATTTCATCATAAAATGATGATTGTTTTATGATAATTATGATGATTTGATGTTGAAGAGCGAGCGGACCCTATTGCGCCATGAAACAGACGCTCATCATGCAATTCCGACAATCAAATTCAAGGCGGAAGGTGTTCGCACCATTGCGGATGAACAGCGGCTCGGCCTTTTGTCCTGTTTCCTTGCTGCACATTCCGTTGGCATAACGGATGCAATGGTGGCAGGTCATCAGGCGGGCGGGGATGGCGTCAGGGTCAATGGCCGTTGTAGAGACGTTGCGTGCAACGTCTGTACCACGTTGTCTTCTGTTATTCCGATGATTTTCAATCAATTCCTCAGTCAATTTTGCCACCAAATCACGTTTCATCTCGCCGATGACGGAGGCGGGAATCAGGCGCGGCTCTGCGAATTGCAGTTCCAGATTGATAGGATTGAAAGGCGTGTCGCCCCATTGCAGGGCTTTTTTGCGAATGTTTTCGGTGGCTTTTTCGGGGTTGTTGGCGGGGATTTTTTCGCATTGGATACTTGTAGAGACGTGGCGCGCCGCGTCTCTACAAATGAAATCATATCCCGTTTCGGTTTCCGCCAACACCAAATCAATGTCTATCTTGCGGTTGCCCGTCGAGGCATCCACCTGTTTTTGCCATTCGAGGTCGTAATTGCGGTAGATTTTCGCGCCGCTATAGGCACCGTGCGGCCTGTTTGTAGAGACGGTGTGCACACCGTCTGAACCCATCCGAACCACATCAGCCCTGAGACCTACCAATTCCTTGTTTTCGTTTAGGAAACACAGCCCATCACCGTTGTGCAAAACCTTGTCCGTTTCAATTTCCATGCGGAGCGGATTGCACCAAACGACCTCGCCGATGTATTCCCCCATCGACTTGGGCGTGAAAGGCGAATCAATGCCCTTCTGGCGACCATTAATAAAGAAATCGGTAAAGCCTCGGTTGAAGGATTTCTCGGGATTGACCTCGAAATTATAACTGCAATGTCCTCTTGAAGCCTGTTCCAAATCCGTGCGGCGAGCAAAGATTTCATCCAATTTTTGGCGATAATATGCCGTCACATTCTTCACATAATCAGCCTCTTTCATGCGTCCTTCAATTTTGAAACTCGTGATGCCCGCGTCAATCAGTTCTTCCAAATGGGCGCTGTTGTTCAGGTCTTTCAGGCAAAGCAAATGCCGATTCTTGAGTAGCACTTTTCCGTTCGCGTCAAGCAAGTCCCAAGGCAGGCGGCAAGGCTGGGCGCACGCGCCTCGGTTCGCGCTGCGGTTGCCGATGTGTTGGCTCAAATAGCATTGTCCGCTATGGCTGACGCACAACGAGCCATGCACGAAAAACTCCAAAGGAACATTGGTCTGTCGGCGAATTTCGCGAATTTGGCCCATTGTGAGTTCGCGGCCCAAGACGACTTGGCTAAAGCCCAAATTTTCAAGCAGTTGAACCTTTTCCACAGTCAAGTTGTCGCATTGCGTGCTGGCGTGCAAAGGAATGGGCGGCAAGTCAAGGTCAAGGAGTTTCATATCTTGCACGATGAGCGCATCGACACCAGCATTCCAGCAGTCGTAAGCCATCTTTCGGGCGCGTTCCAACTCATTGTCATACAGCAAGGTATTCAATGTTACATATACTTTCGTATCATACAAAGCCGCGTGGCGGCACAATTTTTCAATGTCCTGAATCGAGTTGGAGGCCTTTTCGCGGGCGCCAAAGTCGGGGCCACCGATGTAGACGGCATCCGCGCCGTGGTTGATGGCGGCCATGCCCACCGCGCAATCCTTGGCGGGCGCAAGCAGTTCTATCTTCTTCGTTTTCATGGGGGCAAAGGTACGGTTTTTCGGCTCGATGACGATTATTTTCCTATTTTTGCGGATTATTTCATCCCGAATGCAAAGCCGCATCAAGTACATATTATTCGCTTTGACAGCCGTTTTGTTGCTCATTTCACCGATCCAACAGGCGACGGGGCTATTCAAGTTCAAGAAACTGTACGGGGCAATGGAAGAACAGCCCAAGCCCGAATTGACGGCACAAAACTGGATAGACCACAGTTTTCAGGACGGCGCCGAGGCTTATCTCCAGCAGCATTATGGCTTTCGCGAACCCTTGACACGCCTCTACAACCAATACATTTGGGACTTTTACGGGGAGACTTTCGCCAAAGAAAGGAATTGGGTTTTTGTCAGCGAGGACGGGTGGTATTTCGAATCCGGCTATGTGAAGGAGTTCTACGAAGGCAACTCGTGGAAATATGCCGACGACTCACTAAAAATGGCGCAAATCCTTGGAAGAGAATGTCTTCAGATTTCACAAATCCAGCAAATCCTTGACGAAATGGGCATCCATCTCTTCGTTTTATTGGAGCCGGGGAAAGAACTGGTTTATCCGGAGCACGTCCCCGAAAACACGAGATACCACCACGAGAAGGTGTTTTCCGCCCACGAGTTCCTTCACCAACGCTTTGAGGAATTGGGCATCAACTTTGTGGACGCGGGCGAATGGTTCGTACAGATGAAGGACACCGCCGACTTCACGCTGTTTCCGCAAACGGGCACGCATTGGAGCAACTTGGCCTCGATGTATGTAGCCGACAGCCTCGTCCGCTATATGGAAGCTTTGGGCAACGTCAACATCCAGAATTTCAAGATTGGGAAGAAATTCGTCAAAACCAAAGAGCCTGACAACGACTTGGAAGAATGGCTGAACCTAATGCGCCCGCTGAAAAGCACCCCGAATTATTACGCCAAAATCAAATTGGTGGACGACCCGACTGCGGTGAAGCCCAAGCTCATCACCATCGGCGACTCGTTCTACTGGAACCTCCTCAACCACACGCCTTTCAAGAGAATCTTTGGCAGCACCACCTATTGGTACTACTTCAGCACCACTTATTTCGACGGCCCTGACGGGAACGTGGCCGACATCGACCTGCTCGAAAAAGTGACCTCCGCCGATTTCATCATGCTGGCCTACAGCACGCCGCAGCAATATGAGATGACCAATGGTTTTTCCCAGCGTTTTTTGATGGAATGGTGCTATGATGACGAGGAAATCGAACAACTGAAATTGGCGACGAAAGAACGTATCCGCAAGGACAAAGCTTGGATGGAGGCCATCACAGAAAAGGCTGAAACGCTCAGCATCCCTGTGGACTCGGTCTTGAACGCGGAATCGTTCTATTTCATCGAACAACGCCCCGAAGTCTGCTTTCCTGCCTTGAATGACAGCGTTCCCCTCAAACGTTCAAGTCGTGCAAAACGCATCCTAAACCTACCATGAAAAGTCGCACCCAACTCATATTGTTCGCTTTGACCGCCATGTTGTTGTTCGCTTCCACAATACAGCAACAGACGGGATTATTCAAGTTCAAGAAGTTAGGAGGCGTCACTTATTCGAGTCCCAAACCCGAAGCGACTTGGCGCAACTTCATCGATGGCGACCTACAGGCAAAGTCGGAAGCCTACCTACAGCAGAATTTTGGTTTCCACGAACCCTTGACACGCCTCTACAACCAGACACAATGGACTTTTTTCCGTTATTCAAAAGTAGCCGAGGACCAGCGCATTCTCATCACATCCGACAACTGGATTTTCGAGCCGTGGACGGTGGAGGAATACTACCAAAGCCGCGCCTACCGATATGCCCAAGACTCGACGGAAATGGCCAGTTTCCTTGAGACCGAAGCCCAACTTTTGTATAAAGTTCAGAAAATAATTGAACCCTACGGCACCCATCTTTTTGTCGCCTTGTTGCCCGGAAAAGAGCTGATTTGCGCCGAGCACATGCCCGAAAACACCCAATACTTCAAGGAAAAGAAAATCACCGCCTTCGACTTCTATTCAAAACGGCTTGACGAAATCGGTATCAACAACATCAACTTGGGGAAATGGTTCATGCAGATGAAAGACACGGTGAGCTATCCGCTGTATCCCCAAACGGGCACGCACTGGAGCAACCTTGCCGCCATCCATTCCTTTGACACAATATTGCGCTACATGGAATGGCTGAGCGACTCCAACATGCTCAACATCAAAGCGGGAGGCATATATAAACGCACTTTGATGCCCGACAACGACTTGGAAAGTCTGATGAACCTGATATGGCCCCTCAACAAGGCACCCAACTATTTGGCAGCGGCCTATTACGATATAGACACCACCGCATGGCATCCGCATCTGCTCACCATCGGCGACTCGTATTATTGGAACATCCTCAACCACACCCCAATTTGGGACGTTTTCGATAGCATTCCCTATTGGTATTACTTCAGCACGGCCTATTTCAACGGACCTGAAAGCAGCGTCGGTAGGATAGACATCCTGAAGGAAGTGCTCTCCGCCGACTTCGTGATGCTCGCCAACTCCACCGTTGCACAATACGACCTAAACAAAGGTTTCGCGCAGCGTTTCCTGACGGAATGGTGCTACGACGACGAGGAAATCGCGGAAGTGAAAACGGAAATGAAGGAACGCATCCGAAAGAACGAGTCTTGGATGGAGGGTATCGTCAAAAAGGCTGAGAACCAAGGCCTTCCCGTGGATTCTGTCTTGAATATGGAGACTTCCTATTTCATGAAAAACCGCCCCGAGGAATGTTTCCCTGCCTTGAAAGACAGCATCCCCAACAAACAATCAAACAGAGCTAAACAAATCATCAACCAATTAAAATCAACAAATCATGGTATTCAGTAGCAACGTATTCCTATTATACTTCATGCCAGTGTTTTTCTTGGTGTATTTCCTTATGCCGAAGAAAACGAGGAACCTTGTGCTCCTATTCGCTTCGCTCGTCTTCTACGCATGGGGCGCGCCAGAGTTCATCATTCAGCTTGTCGTGTCGACAATAGCCAACTACTTCATTGTCAAACGGATGTGCAAGACAGAAAAGCCGATGTTGAAAAAACTGCTTTGCGGCTTGTCCATCTTCGTCAGTTTGGGGTTGTTGCTGTTCTACAAATACGGCAACTTCACCATGGAGAACCTGAACGCCCTCCTCGGCCTGACGGGACACGCGCCCTTGCAATGGAAACGCATCCTGCTACCCATTGGCATCTCGTTCTTCTCATTCCAAAGCGTCACCTACACCTTGGACACCTATCGCGGCGTCAACAAGCCTTTGGAACGGCTGAGCGATTACATGCTGTATATCACCATGTTCCCACAATTAATTGCTGGCCCGATTGTACGCTACTGCGACGTGGCCGTGCAAATCCGTGAGCGCGAATCGACGATGGCCGACCGTTTGCAGGGCTTCTACCGCTTCGTCATCGGCTTGTGCAAAAAAATCCTCATCGCCGATGTCATCGGTTTGCGTGTTGATGAATATCTCGGTCCTGCCGCCCTCGACCCCTCTGATTTGGGCGACTTCATCACCAGTATCGCCGCCCTCGACACAGGCACGGCATGGCTCGTGGCCTTGGCCTACACTTTCCAGATTTACTTCGACTTCGCGGGTTATTCCGACATGGCCATCGGCTTGGGTCGCATCATGGGTTTCAAGTTCCCAGAGAATTTCGACAACCCCTACACCTCGCGCTCCATCACCGAGTTTTGGCGCCGTTGGCACAAGACCCTCGGTGCCTTCATCATGAATTATCTCTACATCCCGCTCGGCGGCAACCGCAAAGGCGTCCGTCGGATGTATCTTAACCTTTGGCTCTGTTTCCTGTTGTCGGGATTGTGGCATGGCGCAGCGTGGAATTTTGTCGTTTGGGGTGCCTTGCACGGCTTTTTCATCTGTGCTGACAAACTTTTTTTGAATAAGGCGATGAAGAAAATCGGGAAGGTGCCGTCGGTTCTGCTCACCTTCCTCACCGTAACCGTTATCTGGATGTTCTTCCGCATCGAAGATTTAGGCATGGCCTGGACTTTCGTCACGCGCATGTTTGCCTTCGATTTCAGTGGGTTCGCTTTCAACGGCAACGCCCACATCTACACCGTGATGGTGGTGGCAGCCCTGTTCTCCTTCCTCACCTTGACCGGATGGGGCAAGAAGTTGGAGCAGATGGTCTTCTACACCGACTACAGCGACCGCCAGCACATTTGGGTTTGGATTGTGGCCGCCATCATGTTCATTTTCTGCGTGGCCGCACTCAATGCCACAAGCTTCAGCCCGTTCATCTATTTCAGGTTCTGAGCCATGCAAAGGAAGCCAGCATACGATAAAGTCCTGTTCATCATACTGATGGCGTTGCTTTTCATGCCTATGCTGCAAGGCCGCTTCCGTCTCATTCCCTTGAAACCCCTTAATGGTGTCATCCTCGCGACAGAACAACCCAAATTCAGCCTTACAAACTATCGTTCAAGCGATTACGCAAGGCAAAAGGAAGCCTATGTAAGCGAAAACTTCGGCTTTCGTGAGCCTATTATCCGGCTTTACAACCAATACCTTTGGAACTGCTATCGGAAGACCTACGCCCACGATGTGGTGGCCGGCAAACAAGGCTGGCTCTACACTCCGGAGAGCGTGCGCGACTATTATGGCACCGAGATGCTGCGCTGGCAACCCTCGCCCGAAGTTGCACGGCAATGTTATGACCGCGAGATCAAATACATGACCCGAGCACGTAGCATCCTCAAAGAAAATGGTGTGGAACTGTTGGCGTTCATTGCGCCCGAAAAAAGTTTCCTCTATCCCGAATATCTCCCTGAACGTGAACGCGATACGACCACCTTCAATGCTTGTGCCTATTTTTTGGACAAGTTCGAGGCGAGCGGATTCCCTTGCATCGACATGAACGGCTGGTTCCAACGGATGAAAGACACCGTAACCTATCCGCTGATACCGCAAACGGGCGCGCATTGGGTCTTCCCTGCCGTATATGCCACCGATTCCCTGACCCGCTATATGGGCAAACTGAAAGGCATCGAGTTGCCGAAACTCAAGATTGGAGCACTACACGAGAGCGAAAATCATGGCGTCGACAACGACTTGGAACAACTGCTCAACCTGTCGCTGCCCATCTGGCACAGGTTTGGGTTCAGTCCCACAGCAGAGGTCACCGTGCAGTGCGATTCGGCTTGCGTCAAACCCAAAGTGCTTTTCATCGGCAATTCTTTCTTTTGGGCCATGAAGAACCAAATTCCTATGAAGGAAATGTTTGAAAACGTGGAGTTTTGGTATTACTTTTCCACCGCCTATTCAGGTGACAGCCTGACTGAAACCTCACCCGTCGTTGATTTCAATATGCTGGAAAAACTGCTTGATTTCGACTACATCGTATGGTTCACCACGGGCAACCAACTGAACAAGGGCACCAACGGCTTCGCCTCATCGGTCATACTCACCCTAAGCATTGAAGACAGCATCAGGCAAGCCTACATCAATCGCATCGCCGACACGCTTTCGTTGGCCATGCCCGACTACACCCGCCAACGGGAAGCCATCAGCATCCTCTACAACCATCCTGAGCTTATCCCCGAACTATGCGCCGACAGCTTGACTACCCAAAACAGCAAAATCCCCTACGCAAAATACACCAAAGACATTCGAAAAGACAGCGCATGGATGGCCGCTTTGGAGGCTCAAGCCTTCTTGCGCACGGCCACAATGCAACAAATGCTCCATGCCGAAGTAGACCGCATCAAGGCGGGCAAGCCGCTCTACCGCGACGCCGACACCGAAATCCGCTTTGCACGACGCTGCCAACAGGAAGTGACAAACCTGAAGGAAAGAATGCGCAACAACGAGGAAACGATGGGAGAAGTCAGGAAAAAAGCCGAAAAATACAGCAAGACCCTTGAAAAAGCCTTAAACGACGACGCCGTTTGGCTCATCCGACAGAAATACGGCCTCGACCGCCGACGCCTCATCGACGACCCCGACGCACAAATTGTATTACCAACTTCCATAAAACCTGCACCATGAAAAAGAAACGGAACACCATATTAATCACACTGATTTGCTTGACAGCAATCCTTCTATTCGCCCCGCTTTTGCAGCAAAACCTGAAACCGTTCAAGTTTGCAGGACTCGTCGGCTATAACACGCCAACTCCAAAACCTGTATTTTCATACGATACTTATGTCACCGGAAAATACCAACAGCGGGCGGAGAAATATCTCAAAGAGAACTTCGGCTTCAGGGAACCGCTGATCAGGTTGTACAACCAATGCACCTATGACTGGTTCAAGACCACCAGCAACAAAGAAATCAGCATCGGGAAAGACGGATGGCTCTATCACATCGAAAGTGCCCTGCATTACTATGGCAACTTGAAGAACTATTTCGGAATGACGAATAGCCAAGTGCGCGAAAACCTTATTTCCAGAACCCGAACCCTCGCAAAAGTCAACGCCATCCTCAAAGAATATGATGTCCATTTGCTGACCTTCACTTTGCCGACAAAATCCTTCATCTATCCTGAGCATTTGCGACGGCAACCCGTTGGAGACACCACTTTCAACGCGCCCTCGTTTTATGAGCAACAATTAGATTCGCTCGGAGTACCTCACATCAACATGATACCTTGGTTCAAGCAGGTGCAGGACACGACACCTTTCGACCTGTATTACTCCAAAGGCAGCCATTGGGCCGCCGGGGCACCGCTTGCAGTGGACACGATGCTGAGATACATGGAACAAATAGGCGGTCAGCCGCTGGCACACATAAAGTTAGGCATCCCTTATTCCATCGACGTTCACTACAACGACAAGGATCTGGAAAACCTGCTCAATCTTGCCTTTCCGCTCAAGCATGAGCCTATCCACGAATATCCCGTAAGCCTGCTGACCGACGAAAACACCGTGTATCCCTCGGTTTGGTTTGTCGGGACTTCTTTCTATTGGTACATGACCCATCGTGTCAATTTCGATGCCTTGTTTCGCGAGCGCGACCTTTTGTTCTATTACGCAACATTCTACACCAATAGGGAACAGAAATCATTCTCTGCGGAGCATTTGGACTATCTTCACGAGCTTTTGTTGCATGACTATGTGGTTTTCTTCCGCGATGGGCCACAACTTTACCATGAAGGTATAATCTTTCCCGGCAAGGCTCTCATCAGCCTTTGCATCAGCGATGAACGGCTGAAAGAAAAAACCATGGCCGTGGCCGACAGCATTTGTCAAGCAACGCAAGCCACAACCCATAATGACAGCTTGATTTGCTACAACCAAGCGCAAGCATTGCTACAACGAAATCCAGAATTGTTTGAGGAGCTGCGCGGCGATGGCGTTCCTACCTGCCGCAATCCAAGAATCGGGCAAGTACTGGCCGAAAGGAAAATCCGCACCAATCGAAATTGGTCGTTCCTCCTCAATGCCAAGGCTATAAACGACTCCTTGAACGTGCGCGACCTGTTCAAGATGGAAACCCAAAACGTCCTGACTCACCGACCCTTGCTTCGCGACAACACTTATTTCACCACCTACGACTACTTTGATTTTCTTGTAGACGAGGCCATGTTGGAAATCTATCGAAGCCCAATGGTCCCTGAGACGAGAACCGAGGTCTATCAATTAGCGTTGGACAAAATCAAAACCCAAATACAGCAGCATACCTTTGACGATGACACGCTAATGATGCTCGCCTGCACGATGGATGCCATTGTCAAGAATTTGAACGACAAAAACATCTTGTCGTCCGTCCGCGAAAAAGCTGCCAAGAGGAACGTCTCCATTGACAAAGAATTCAGGGACGATGCTTTATGGTGCTTAAAGAACATCAGCAAGCCACAAACACGACATCAGGACGAAGACGTGCTTGTCAAGGCTTTAGAGGCTTACAAGATTGAATACAATATGCGGACGAACGAAGAGGCCTTGGCCTGCATCCTACAAAAACACAAGGAGTTGGATTTACCTCTGCGTATCATCATCGACCGCGACATCGATTGGATTCAAAATCAACGCGTAAAACAATAATTACTAACTTTGCAACCCGAAAACAACTAAGATATGGTATTCAGCAGCAACGTTTTCCTACTTTATTTCATGCCGGTTTTCTTTCTGGTCTATTTCATCTTGCCGAGGAAAACCCGCAACTACTTCCTGCTGTTGGCTTCGCTCGTCTTCTACGCCTACGGTGCGCCCGAGTTCATCATCCAACTGATTGTCAGCACTATCGCCAATTTCTATTTGGTGCAGTGGATGAACAAGACGGAGAAACCCGGGCTGAAGAAACTGCTCTGCGGCATCAGCATCGCCATCAGCATTGGGCTGCTGTTCTACTTCAAGTACGGCAACTTCACGATGAACAACTTGAACGCCGTTTTGGGCTGGATGGGCTTCAAGAGCCTCACTTGGACCAAGATTCTGCTGCCTATCGGCATCTCGTTCTTCTCGTTCCAAAGCGTGACTTATACCTTGGACACCTACCGCAAGGTGAACGAGCCGATGAAACGCCTGAGCGACTACATGCTTTATATCGTCATGTTTCCGCAACTCATCGCTGGCCCCATCGTGCGCTACTGCGACATTGCCGATCAAATAAGAAACCGCGAGTCATTTTATACCGACCGCCTGCAAGGTTTCTATAGGTTTGTCCTCGGTTTGGCCAAAAAGGTCCTGATTGCCGACGTTATCGGCTTCCAAGTTGACCAAGTGCTTGGCCCGTCGAACTATGACGTACTGACCTCGGCCCAACTCGCCGACATTGCCCAACGCATTGCCACCATCGACAGCACCACGGCCTGGATTGCCATTTTCGCCTTCACCTTCCAAATCTATTTCGACTTTGCAGGCTACAGCGACATGGCCATCGGTCTCGGTCGCATGATGGGTTTCAAGTTCCCAGAAAACTTCGACAACCCTTACGTATCCACCACGATTTCAGAGTTTTGGCGGCGTTGGCACCAGACCTTCAGCGTGTTCATCAAGAACTACCTCTACTTCCCCTTGGGCGGTAGCCGCGTGAAGACCGAAGCCCGAAAATACTTCAACCTATGGTTCTGCTTCCTCATCAGCGGCCTATGGCATGGTGCAGCGTGGAATTTCGTGGTTTATGGTGCCCTGCAAGGCATCTTCATCTGTGCCGACAAACTCTTCCTGAAAAAGTTCAATGAGCGGATGGGGCGCATTCCGAGTGTGTTCTTCACCTTCCTCATCATCGTCTTGACGCGCTGCTTCTTCCGCATCGAGCGCATCGACCTGTCGTGGCTCTTCATCAAGCGGCTCTTTGCCTTCGAGTTCACGCCCTTCCATTTCGCCGACAACCCGCACCTTTATGTCACGATGCTCGTGGCAGCCTTCTTCTCGTTCTTCACGCTCTCGAAGTTCGGCCTCAAGGTGCAGGACAAAGTCTATTTCACCAACTACAACAAGCGGCAGCACATCATCGCGTTCGTAGTCAGCATCTTGGCCTTCATCTTCTGCCTCGGTGCCTTGAACGCCAGTGGTTTTAGTCCGTTTATTTATTTTAGGTTTTAGAAATATTTCTCAGGTTCTTGATTGAGGATATAAAGGGCATCTTCATCCATTACTTGCTCGATGTCCTTGCCGGTTTGCTTGGCCTTTTGTAGCTGCGATTCATACCACTCCGGATTGTTGCGTATGTTTCGCTTGATTTGCTCCAAAGCGGCATTCATTACATACTTTTCGGGGTTCTGGTAGAAAACGTAACGCGCATCCTCGTCCATCACTTGTTCGAGCGGTTTCCCTTGTTTTTCAGCCTTTTCCTTCAGCAAGGCAAACCAAGGCTCGTTGCTCTCCATCGTCTGCTTGATACCCTTCAGGATTTCGTCAAGGTTGCTGGGATGCTTGGCCGAAAGTTGCAGTAAGGCTTGGGAGAGGAAGCCTCTGTTGATTTCGTAAAGCTGTGTGGCACTATACGACAGCATCACAATGTCGGCGCGGTCAAGTTCCTCCATAAGATTCACCTGACTGACATGGGAATGGTCGGGATCGAAATAAACAGTGCTGTAATAGAAATAGTAAGGATAAGCATTGAAGACGTCTTTCATCGGCAAAGTGTAGTTCCAATTCTTGAAGAAAGAATCGCCAATGGTGAGCAGATTCAGTTTTTGTGCCGTGCTGTCAGCATCGGTTTCCACTTTGGCGTAATAGTTCTGGAAAGGTGGCCTGATACCCCACATAAGATTCATGCTTTGCTCCAAGTCGCCATCGGGATAAACGGTTTCATCAGGATACATAGGCCCGATTTTCAGGTTGGGCATATTTTTTCCTGTGAGTTGTTCCATGTAACGGATGACGGAATCAGCGGCATGGATGCAAGCGATGTCGGACCAGTGCATGGCACGCATCGGGAAGAGCGGATAGCTCACCGTGTCCTTGATTTTCAGGAACCAATCGCACATGTCAACGTAATTGATACCATGTTCGGCGAGGGCATTAGGCACATATTCGACAGCGCGGAGCGCATCGCCCATGACAAAGTTGCCATTGGTGGGCAGATGTTCGGGATAGATGACATCCTTGGCGGGGCAAATCAGCAAAAACATTTTTGTGCCACGCTGCTCAAGCATATCCTGGACTTTTTTCAGACGTTCGATGTCCTTGTCTAACTTCATCTTAAGCGAAGCGTCGTCGTTGACGTTCTCTGCCTCGTAGGATACCTGCCGATAATGGTCTTGCACGCATTTCTTGGGATAAAGCCACTTGTCCTTGCCAATGGTCACATCAAAAGCGTATGTCTTTCGGAACATCCAAAGGTACTGGTTGTAAAGTCGGATAACCGATTCGTGGAAACCGAAGTTTTCAGCAACATATTTTTCGAGTTGGGCTTGGTACGACATATCCTTGTAACAGTCGTAGGTTAGCGTGGGTTTTTCCGTCTTGACGGTGGCCCCATCCAATCTCCTAATCGAGAAAGGACGCCATATCTGCTGTATTACCGGGACAAACAGCAGCACCATCAGAAGGGCAAAAAGAGCCATATACAAACCATTCTTTTGCTTCATCTTCATTGTCCTTTCTCTCTCAACAGCCAATCGATGTCACGCTCAATGGCCTCCTCCAATGAAAGGTTGGCCGCCTCGGCCTTCCCCTTGATGGCGTTCAACCATTCCGGATTGTTAAATATTTGGGTACGATACATTTCGCGCTGGGGATCGCTCACTTCATTAAGAACCTTTGCGACACGACTGTTGCGGCAAGTCGGCTTTTGTGCCTGTTTGAACTCATCGAAATAACCCCCCGGCCTACCATAAAGCATGTATTTCGCATTGTCCTCAAGTGCCGCCTCCACCTCCTGACCGTTAGCCAAAGCCTTCTGCTCAATGTTGGCGTACCATTCAGGCGTATTCCTGATGTCCTGCTTGATTTTTTCAATCTTCTGGTCAATAACGCCATCTTCAAAATAAAGATTGAACAGCGCATTGGTCAAAAACTGGCGGTTGAGGTCGTAGAGATTGCAAGGCGAATAAATCAGCATGACAATATCGGTGGAAAGCAGTTCGCGAAGGATGTCCACCTCACCTGTCTTGTTGTGCATGGGGTCGTTGAAAATCGTGCTGTTATAGTACCAAAAATGGTGTGAATCAAACATTTTGTCCAACGGAAGGTTGTACTGCCATTCCCAGAAATAAGAGTCACCCACGATGAGCCATTTCGGCTTGACCGCCGTAGTGTCGTCGTCGATGCCGACATTGGTGTAGTAATTCATGTTCGATTCGATAGGCCATAGCAAGTTCATCAGTTCTTCAAGGTCGGCATCGGGTTCTCGCGTCTCGGCAAGATAAGGCTCGCTAAAAGTCGGGTTATGCAAATTGAGACCGCTCAACGCTTCCATATAACGCACCAATGTATCAGCGGAATAGCAGGCAGAAAGCGTACTCCAATGGAAAGAGGATTTCAGATAAAGCGGATAGGAAACACGGTCTTTAAGCTGCAAATAATAATCCGACAGATTCAAATAATTGATTCCCAACGAATCAAAGATAGGCGGAAAGTATTCAATGGCAAGCACTCCGGGCTGACGGTCATAATCATGCCTTTGGGGAATGTATTCCTCCATCACCATATCCTTTCCGGGCGTAAGACAGACAAACAGGCTGATTCCATAATCCTTAAGCACTTCCTGCAATTGGTAAAGCATCACAGCCGAAGCATCCATTATCTTGACCACCTCCTCATTACTGCCACCGTAATCATACACTAACTGGTGGTTATGATGATTAATCATGACATCACTGAAAATCCAGTTGTCGTCACAAACGTAAATGGTCTTGTTTTGGCTTTTGCGGAACAGCGACCAAGTCAGTTGGTTGTAGCAGCGGACAAACAACTCGCGGAAACCGATATTCTCCGAAAGGTATTGGTCTTCTTGCGCCTGATAGGCTCCGCTCATAAAGTTCTTAACAGTAAGCTCGGGACGGGCAACCTTTTCCGAAACACCATGCAAAGGCTTAAACTCTAACCACTTGGCATGTTGCTGCACCGCTGGAAAAGCAAGCAGCGCAACCGTCAAGGCGAAAAGCGTGATATATAACCCTTTGTGTTTCATGGCATCAGAATCTGAAATAGATGAACGGACTGAATCCCGTGGCGTTCAGCGCGGCCACGCAGGTGAACAGCAGCAGCATGGCAACCACCCACGCCGTAATGTGTCCCGCCACGCCGTAATCCTTGTAAAAGACCGCCTGCTCCACCTTTTTGCCGAAGGGGAACATCGTCAGGAAGGCAAAGACAAAGGCAAGGATGAGCACGGTGTAGAACTGTCGGCCCGCATCGAGGCTGAACCCGCTGAAATCGAAGGAGAACATGGCCTTGTAGTACTCGAAGGCGTGTCCGATGTTCTCCGCCCTGAACAGCACCCACCCGATATTGACCACAAGGAACGTCAATATCGTGGCCGGCATCTTCCCGATACGGTCGAGCACCTTGAGCAGAAACATCTTGTCGGCCACAATGAACAAGCCATGGAAGGCACCCCACAGCACGAAATTCCACGAGGCGCCGTGCCACAAGCCTGACAACAGGAAGCAAATCCAGAGGTTGAGGTAGGTGCGCCGCTTGCCCTTGCGGTTGCCGCCAAGCGGAATGTATAGGTAATTCATGATGAACGCGCCCAAGGTCTTGTGCCAGCGGTGCCAAAACTCCGAAATCGACTTGGACGTGTAAGGATTGTCGAAATTCTCCGGGAACTTGAAACCCATGATACGCCCCAAGCCGATGGCCATGTCGCTGTAGCCCGAAAAGTCGAAATAAAGCTGCATGGTGTAGGCCAAACTGCCAATCCATGCCGTGCCCATGTCCATCGCGGCGAGGTTGCTGCCGAAATAAGCATCGGCCTGCACCGCAATCACATCGGCGATAAGCACCTTTTTGCTCAAACCGATGACAAAGCGGTAGAACCCTTGCAGGCAGTCGGCGGGCGGACTCGTGCGGTGGCGCAACTGCTGCTCCACGTCGCCGTACTTCACAATCGGGCCGGCGATGAGTTGCGGAAACATCATGATATACACGATGTAGTCCGTCAGTTTGTCCATGGGCTTCACCTGCCCGCGATAGGTGTCGAGCACATAGGTGATACTCTGGAACGTGAAGAAGGAAATGCCTATCGGAAGCACGATTTTCGCCAAATTGATGCCGCCGACATGGAACAGTGAAAGTATGGCGTTCACGTTGTCAACCAAGAAGTTGGCATACTTGAAATAGACCAACAAACCCAGATTAATGACAATCGCGACAGCGCAAAGCCACTTCTTTTTGGCTGTTTTTTCCGTCTTGCACATGGCCTTCACCAAGAAATAAGTCGCCGTGGTGGAAGCCAAGAGAATCAGCACGAAATCGGGGCCGCCATAGGCATAGAAAACGATGGAAAACAGCAACACCACATAGTTCCTGAACTTGCGCGGACAGGCGAAGTAAAAAATCAGGAACAGCGGCAGAAAATACAGTAGGAATATGTTGCTGCTGAAGACCATATCGTTCGTTGATGATTAATGCGACTGCAAAAATACGCTTTTTTCTATTCTACCACGATTTCATAAACCTTTCCCTCAATGTCGCTCTTATTGTACGGTATCAAGCCTTGTTCCCAAACGATGGGCGGCCACCATTCCGAATAATGGTATTCTTGCGTGACGATGGCCTTCATCTGGTTGTTCGGGATCGAGGTGTACTCATTGTTCATGTAACCCATTACTTTCATCTTGTCGGGACTGGGACCGAGACGCCAGATGATTTCAGTGGGTCTCCATTCGATTTCGTAGTAATACCACGGCTCCTTGAAGGCTTTGTTGCTCATCGGGGCACGCTCGGTGAGGGCTTTGTAGAGTTTGTACCAACGCAGGGTCTCAAACTTGTGCTCCTTGTCGTAAGGGATGCTGTCGATGCCCCATGAGAAATACTTCGGCGAGGGCACGGCCAAGTCCCAGTTGGTGCAGCAATACATCACGTCGTCGTTCAAAGTCTCGTCCTGTTCCACGCAGATGCTGTCGGCACGCCTGCCATAATAGTTCTTCGGCCAGAAACGCGAGGCCTTCACGATTTCAATGTCAATCTCGGAATAATGGTAGTCGGGATGGCGCGAGGGGCTTTGCGAGTCGTCGTTCTTGTCGACATAGCCGCCTTCGGCTTCGTCGTGGCGGCGGTTGTTCCATGCGTGGTTATCGCTGTAAATCAGCCAGAAAGCGTAGGTCAAGCCGTTCCAGATGTTTTCGTCGTTAAGCATCACGGGGAACTTGATCTTGCCACGGAACTTGCCGTAGGTGAAGCCCACGCGGGTGCGGATTCCCGTCGATTCTTTCCGCAGGTTGTTCAGGTCGTTGTTACCTGGATTGATGAGGGAGATGTAGCTGCCATCATCGGCGAGGCGCACAGTTTGGCAAGGCGTTTCGGTGGTCACGGGCCAGTTCATTTGCAGTTCGCTACTATCAAAGCGATTGCGATTGGCTTCGTAATCGGCTCGTGTATAAGGATTTTCGCCCACCACATCCTGTATGACAGGAATGTTGCGCAAGGTGTACTGTCGGCTCACCGAGCTGAAAAACTGCTCATAAAGTGCCTTGCGATAAAGACTGTCGTCAGTGCCGCAATGGCAACTGGTGTTATCCAAGTGGTAGCCCATGTTGTTCACCTTCGACTCGTCGATGAAAACGCCCTTGTCCACGGCAATCACAGCGCGGGTCTTCAATTTCCGTTTCGAGCGGATGACCTTGATGTGCTTCGACTTGTGCTGCGCAAACCAGCCGTAAGGATTCACAAACTGGCCGTTTTCGTCGGTTTTTCCGATAAACTGCACATAGTCAGGGATTGCGTTCAGTCCTTCCTCGTCGCAAAGCACTAAAAGGAAGCTGTATTCGCCCACGCGCGGGTTGCGTTTCCAGCGGTGGTTCACCTCGCCTTGGTTCTTTTGCCCGTCGATGACCCACAAGGCATCCATATACAACTGCTCCTCCACCTTGCGCCCGTTCTTTACCGCTTTTTCCACGACGGCATTGTACCAAACCTCCTGATTCCGAATCGATTCCATCACCTTATGGATATGCGCCTCGCTGAAACTGTTTTCCGAAAGGTCGGCACCGTAATATTTCTTTTCGTCGCGCGGATTGCCCACGATGCGGAAAGCATCGCGGGTGCGGTGGCGCTCGATGGGCTTGAAGCCGATGCCCACGTCCTCCCAACTGCCGTAGAAGTTTTCGGAAGCCAAAGGCAGCGTGTCGGCAAACTTGTAACTTTCGTTCTGGTAGTAAATCTTATAGTACCTGTATCTCTTCGACAGAGTGAAGAAACGGAATCGGAACATCCCCGAACCGTCTTTGGTCTGCTTCACCGAGGGCAGGGTAATGCCCTCAAGCACGGCGTTGTCCATGTCCATCTCCATCTTGACCTGTCGACTGCAACCAAAGTTCGACATCGGCTTGAAATAATTGGTTTTCAGTAAGATAAAACCCAACAGCAGCAAGAGCCACCAGTATTTTCTGTTTTTCTCTTCCATATAGAATCCGTTTTATACGGCGACAAAAATAATGAAAATCGATCTAATACCTCACAATTTGCTGCCGCTGATTGCCGATTTTCAGCACATAAACGCCTGCGGGCAGTTGAGGATGGATGGTAATTGTGTTGACGCCCTTGTCAAGCTGGCACGGCATGGCAAAAACCTTCCTTCCCAGCATATCATAGATACTGATCTCATCAGTATCCAACTTATTGGAATCAAAACAAAGATGCATTACATCCGAGAAGGGATTAGGGAAAACACATGCCGTCTCTACAGCATGTTCATATACCCCAAGACAACTCCAACCATCCCAGAAGTACTCAACACGATGAAAAAGGAAAGCATTAGTGTAAGTATTGCCGCTTTCCCATCCTTCCACTGAGGCAGGATTCCCAAAACGGTGTACGTGACCGCCCACATTCGGACGCAATGTGTCAACAATACTCTGATATAGAGGATATGTGTTCTCGTAAAGGAACATTCCGTTGCACAATTCCTTCACTCTCTCTTCAAAAGCCGCCTTGAACTGCTCATTTTCAAGCAGTTTTCCAAATACAAGTTTCGATTGAGGATTATTGTCCCAGCTTAATGGTGGAACGTAAACCGCAGCGTTGGTAAAGGCATCGAAATTATATGCAATGAGCGCGGCATCGCCATCAAAAAACATCCACCTCCATTTGCCGTTGCCTTCTTGCCAGCAACGCATGTTGTTGAAAGGCCAGTCCCAGTTGGCGATAAACGTCTCAAACACCATATAATCAATATAGTTTTCAATGTCAATCAGTTCGCAAGCATGTTGATAAGCTTCGTCATCTGCCAGACTTGTGTTTTGGAACCAGTTCATCATTTGCATGAAATTGGTATTGCTGCCGCAATCTACATTCCCAAACCAATCCGCAATGATGTTACAGTTGTCAGGATTGACTTCAAAATGGTCTTCTAAAAAATCCTCATCCATTTTCTCCTGAAGGAAATAGATGCCCCAATATTCACCGTTCAAATACAAGATAACTGGGCGGTTGTTCGGTGACGGCAAACCGAGTTGCAAACCGAGTTTGTCGCACATATAGTCTTGTATGCCAGAAAAAGGCCATCCTAACGCGAAAGGCTTGAGCACCAGATGTTTGTAGCTGTCTAAGATGGAGTCATTGAAAAAATTGTAATGGAATCTTTTCTTCCCGTATTCCTTGCGGGCATACACTTTCAACCCTTTCGAAGGATAACGCCGCGACAAGTTGCCATGTGTCCGCAAACCACAAACTTGGTTGATGCCTCCTCTGTCAGGATGGTCATAAAACTCAAGATTGGCCTCGCGTTCCCATGCACGTCCCTTTTGATAATAATTGCCTGTATGTTCTGAATTGAGTGTGTCAAAAAAGATGCCCGGAACCATGATTCCCTGCTCGTAATCAAACAAATCCAGCGTGTCGGCGCAAAGCGAAACAACGGGCAGCCCGTGCGTGTCGCAGCCCAAAGCTCGGATGAAATAACTGTTGGTCATCACCTTGCTCACGCAACTGTCGTTCTCATCAAACACCGCCGCGCGAATCACGATGCAATGCTCGACACTATCAGGAATGAAAATCAGGTTTTCGGGGGAAATCTGAATGGTGTAAATATCTGATTTCGAGTATAAAGTGCTATCCAAAAGCAGTGGTGCCTCATACAGCTTCGACTCCGCCGTGGGACGGTTTCCATTAATGGTGTAGCGGATGTAGTTCTGCGGGAAATAGTTGAACAATTCCAAAGCGAACACCTCATCATAAAACCCGCCCGAGGCCGAAAAGACTATCGTGTCGCTTTGGGCAAGACCCATTACGGAGGTCAGAAGAAAAAACACCAATATGAACGATTTGTAGCTTTTCATGCTGTTGGAAAATTGTGGCACAAAAATAACAAAAAAATGTATTTGCAAATATAAGAAGTGTGTGTTGTCTATGTTAATCCATTTTGGAAAAAATCATACAGAACTAACTATCAACAGATTGAAGTTTTTTTGTTGAGGCCCCCTTTTCCCCGATGTCTATATAAAAAAGTAGAGACATGGCATGAGCCATGTCTCTACACACGATTCCAATACTATTTTTCGAATCAGATTTCCTCTTCTTCCACGCGCAGCGGCTTGGGTTCGCCACGGCGAATGTCGAGTTCGTCGATAAGGTTGGTGGCACCGGCGTACTTGTCGATGATGAAGAGCACGTAACGGATGTCCACATTAATGGTGCGTTGCAGTTTGGGCTCAAAGTTGACGTCACCGCTCATGGCTTCCCAGTTGCCGTCGAAGGCGAGGCCGATAAGTTCGCCCTTGCCGTTCATGATGGGGCTGCCGGAGTTGCCGCCGGTGATGTCGTTAGTCGACAGGAAGCAAACAACCAGTTCGCCGTTGTCGTCAGCGTAAGCACCGAAGTCCTTCTTCTCGATGAGGCTGATGAGGCGCTTAGGAGCGTCAAACTCGTAGTCGCCGGGCACATACTTCTCAAGGATACCGTTGGCGGTGCAGATGTAGTCATAGTGAACAGCATCGGCGGGCATGTAGTCTTGCACCGAGCCGTAGCTCATTCTCATGGTCGAGTTGGCATCGGGATAGAGGCTTTTCTCGGGTTGGGTGGCGGCGTAGTATTCGCGCAGACCCTTCACAAAAACGTGGTCGTTTTCGCTGATGGTTTGCATGGCCATACGGTAAGCGGGAACGTTCTCCATGATCTTCTCCATCATCGAAGTATTCATGAGGTAGGCATAATCCTTACCAATCTTTTTCGGGTTGGGTTTGGCCAAGAAAGCCTTGATGCTCTCGGGCGTGGCGAAGATGGAGTTGGTGTAAACCTCTTCGGCAAAAGCATCGATGTCGCCCTTGAATTTCTTGTCGATAATCGTGTAGATTTCAGGCAGTTCGTCGGCCTTGAAGGCGTTCTTGTAGGTCTTCAGCATCTCGGCGAAAGTCTTCTTTTCCACACGCGGGTCAGTCTCGGCGAAAAGTTCGTCCACGTTCATGGCTTGGAGCATCATGAGAGCCGCTTCTTGGCCTTCCTTATCCTTTGCAAGATAGGATTCGTAATAGCTTCCGAACTGGGCAGCAATGCCAGCGGGACCGGCTTGGGCCACGAAGTTGGGATAATAGACATACTTGGCCACTTCGCTCATGGTCTTGTAGGATTCCTTCAGGTTCGGGAGGGCGTCTTTGTATTCGGTCTTGTTGTTCTTGTTCACCCAATTGGTAAAGTCTCTCTCCAAAGCGACCTTGCTTTCGCTCACCTTGTTCTTGCGGAGCATCTTGCACTGGCCGATGAAATTCTTCCAAGTGTTGGCGAGGCTGGCGTGGTTGTCGGCGTACATCAGGTTGATGTGGTCGTCGGTTTTCATGTATTCTTCCATCACTTCAAGCTGGGTGCCGAAGATGTCGATGATGGCGGGATAGAAAGTGTCCACGTTGTAGTCGATGCCGTAGCTCGACATGTAGCGCTCGGTGCTGCCCGGGAAGCCCCAAATCATGGTGAAGTCGTCCTTCTGCACACCATCAAGACTGATGGGAAGGTGATGCTTGGGGGTCAACGGCACATTGTCCTTGCTGTAGGCGGCTGGTTGACCGTCCTTGCCAGCATAAACGCGGAAAATCGAGAAGTCGCCGGTGTGACGGGGCCACATCCAGTTGTCGGTGTCGCCGCCGAACTTGCCGATGGACGAGTTGGCCACGCCCACGAGACGCACATCCGGGAACACTTGATAAACGAACATGTAGTACTCGTTGCCCTCAAAGAAACCCTTAATGACGGGGTTGTACTTGCCGTCTTCCGAAGCGGCAGTTTCCAACTCCTTGATTTTCTTACGGATGGCGGCCTGCTGGTCTTGATAGTCCATGTCGTCTTTGACCTCGGCGAGAATGACCTTGGTCACGTCTTCCATACGGATAAGGAAGCTGGCGGTCATGTCAGGGGCGGGCAGTTCTTCACCGTAGTTCTTGGCCCAGAAGCCATCACGGAGATAGTCGTGCTGGTCGGAGCTGAGCTTTTGCACGGCACCATAGCCGCAGTGGTGGTTGGTGAACAGCAAGCCGTGCTCGCTGACGATTTCACCGGTGCAGAAGAAGCCGCGCGGCATGGGCTCGCTGCCCAAGCCCACGATGGCATCTTTCAGACTGCTGTGGTTGATGCTGTAAAGCTCTTCAGGGGTCAGTTGCAGCCCCATCTTCTGCATGTCAACATAGTTCAGGCGCTCGACAAACATCGGGAGCCACATGCCTTCATCGGCATACACGCGACCCACCGAAACCATGATGGCCATCGCGATGATTCCTAATACTTTTTTCATTGATTTGATTTTAATTTATTGTTTCTGTGATAATTACAAAAAATATTGCTTATTCAAACGGTTGCAAAGATAGGAAAAAAAGCGGTCGCATCGGCAGTTTTTGCAAATCAATCCATTTTTTATCAGCTGGTTATCGGAAAAGCCTTGAAAAAAGTCAGCAGAGAAATGGTTTCCTTTCGGAGTTTGGTTTTGGCGAATTTCTTCATTTCTCCATCAGTCAGTTCGCCTAAACCATTCATTATTGTTTTGTCGCTGACTTGTTCCAAAGTCTCAATACAGTGTTGCAGATAATCCTGCAAAGGCATTCCCATTCTGCTTTCCACGATGTTTGCGTTTACCGGCGTGTGCGAGTTCAAGAAAAACCAACAATCAAAGATGTCGCGACCCGTGATTTCCGTCCTGTCGAGCAAAGCACACAACTTATGGGCAAACATGTCCGACCTGACCAAAACTCGCATTTCTATGCCCAACAAATTTTTGATTTCGTAATGGTTGTCGTATTGTCTGTTGGAAATTTCCACTTTCAGTTTACGTTCGTTTTGGCCGTAGTCCAAGACAAAAATCGCTCCAAAAAACTTCAATGCCTCATCATGAATTTTGCCGTATTTCAACAAAATGTTTCTCAACTTTTCATAAACTTGTTTTTCCTTGCTCGGGTCAAGCAGGTTGAAATCCAAGTCCACGGAAAATCGGGGCAAATCGTAGAAAAACATCAACGCCGTACCGCCTTTGAAACCCAAACAATCGGCCAGTTCAGCATCTGAAAAAATGTCTTTCAGAATCTGCAACATGTAGAATTTGTGCTTGTTAAGATCCATAATTCTGATTATTTGAACATTTCAATCACTCGTTCGTTCAATCGCTTTGATTGGTAAATCGGTAGCAGTTGCATGATGCGTTTTTTATTAATAGAGTTCAAATTATCGAAATAACACTCCGAGTTTAGATACATCATGTCAAGAACGGCCCTTTCAGTCGTGGCGATATTAATGTTGTCCTGTTGTTCGATTCCTTCAAGATTATAGAGAATCTCTCCCTTGATTTGCCGATAACGGAAGGTCTGCCCTAACATTTCAATTTCACGGCTCAAATAACTGACCGAAGTAATGGCCGAATCATACTGAAAGACGACTCCAGCTTTTTGAAGCACATACTCCAAGGAAATATACGACGGCACAAAAACCAATCCCGCCAATTCCGCTGGATTGTAGTTTTTCTTGGCATAAATCCCTTTTCGAGGATTGAGCAACAAGCCTTTCTGCACATAATAATTCAATTTTTTCGTAAGCGAATCATCCCTTTTCTCGTTGAGCAACAGGGCTATACTTTTTGTGTTGAAAGCTGTTCTTGTCGACTCACCCAAGGCTAACATGATATTTTCTCGCGAACCAATCATCCGAAATTTTCGTATTTTCAGTTCGCAAAAATACATAATTCCATAATACGAAAACGAAATAGCCCCAAAAAACGACAGATTCACTATCTTTGCCGCAAATTTCAACCGATGGAAGACAATTATCAACTCATCACTAAAACCGCCGCCGGACTTGAGGATGTGCTGGCCCGCGAAATCAAGGCTTTGGGCGCCAAAAATGTGCGCTGTATGCACCGCGCCGTCATTTGCGAAGGCAACAAGGAACTGATGTACCGTATTAATTATGAAGTGCGCACGGCCCTCAAGGTGCTGAAGCCTTTCAAGAACTTCTTCGCCAAAAATCCCGATGAACTTTATAAAAAGGTGAAGGAAATCAACTGGTGCGAACTGCTCCGCACCGACCAAACCTTCTGCGTCGATGCTGTGACCAGCGGACGTTTCTTCACCCACTCGCAATATGCCGGCCTGACGGTGAAAGACGCCATCGTCGACCTATTCCGCGACGTCTACGGCATCCGCCCGAACATCAACACTTTGAACCCCGACTTGCGCATCAATCTGCACATCCGCGAGGACAAAGTGACTATCCTTTTCGACAGTTCGGGAGAATCGTTGCACCACCGTGGCTACCGCAAGCAAGTCGACAAGGCCCCAATGAACGAGGTCTTGGCCGCAGGTCTCATCCAACTCACGGGTTGGAAGGCCGACTGCAATTTCCTCGACTGCATGTGCGGCTCAGGCACTTTGCCCATCGAGGCAGCCATGTACGCGATGAAGATTCCGCCGGGTTACTATCGCAAGCAGTGGGGTTTCATGAAATGGGACGACTACGATGCCGAACTTTGGCAACGCATCCGCCAAGAAGCCGATGCCAATATTTGCGACTTCGACCACGAAATCTGGGCCTCCGACCGCTCGCCGAAAGCCGTAGCCATTGCCGAAGGCAACATCAACTACGCTCATTTGCAACACGACATCCACTTGATGAAGAAGGACATGCACGACCTCACCCCACCCGAAGGCGGCGGCATCCTCATCATCAACCCGCCTTACGGCGACCGCCTCGAAGAAGACGACATCGACGAACTCTACGAGGAAATCGGCCACACGCTGAAGCACAACTTCCAAGGCTTCCAATGCTGGCTCATCACTGACGATGCCGTGGCCTTGCGCCACGTTGGCTTGAAGCCCACGGCCAAAATCCCGATTTGGAATGGACCTTTGGAGTGCCGCTTTGTCTGTTTCGATATTTTTGAAGGGTCATTGAAGGACAAGAAGGCTCGGGAGGCGGAGGAAAACCATCAAGAATAAGGATTATTTTTGGCTATAATGGCACATTTTTGTGGCTTCATAGCCAAAAATAATTTCAAAACAAGTCTTCCAAAATCACTTCTTGTTGAACATAATTCATTGAATATTTGTTATTTACAAGACCATTGGAAGTAATCATCGCAAAAAACAAGGTCTTTCGTTTGAAGTGCCTTTGAACCTCGTTCAAACGCACCTCAATCTTGTCCCATTCCGACTTCGTGATGGCGTAGGGCCGTTCCGAAAACTTCATTTCACACACCGTTACGGCTCGGTCGGTACGCTCAATCACCATATCCACTTGCGCCTGACTTGAATAATAGGAACAGGTATTGGTCAAAATGCCGGAAATGCCTAATTTGTGTTTAATCTGCTGTAAATGAGCAAAACACAATCGCTCAAAAGCCAAACCACGCCATGTGGTGCAGGTGTTGGTGGTCTGCAAATGCATCCAAGTTTCATGGTCGGAATAAGTGCCGTTTTTCAGGAACTGGAAATAAAACAAGGTGAAGCAGTCCGAGAGTTGATAAAGATACGGCACCTCGCCTATGGTCTTGTATTTCCGAATGAAACCACATTGTTCGAGGGCAATGAGTTTCCGCGTCAGACCGCCACCGTTGCTCAGTTTTGTACCTTTAACGATTTCGTCGCGCGTAAATCCTGATTTCTTTTTCGAAAGTGTCTCGACAATGCGCACATAATCCTCTGATTTCGAGAAGAGTGAATTGTAAAGATTATCAAACTCATCGGCCAAAAGCGCCGATTCCGTAAAGAAAAGCCTATCCACATTTTGCGCCAAACTCCGACTTTTGTCCAACAGATGCAGATAATAAGGTATGCCGCCAAGAATCATATAACATTCCGCAATGCTTAGATTATCCCACTTGAATTTCTGGCTTTCCAAGTATTCTTTGGTTTCCGAAAGGGTGAATGGCAGAAGTTTCATCCTGCAAGTCAAGCGGTTATGCAGTCCTCCGTGGTTGTTGATGACCTTGTTCACCATCCACGAGGCCGCCGAGCCGCACACCACAAGGACAATGTCTTTCCGTGCCGAAGCCCATTCGTTCCAAAACAATTCCAAAGCCTTCAGAAATTCGGATTTCTGCGTGTCCATCCATGGCAGTTCGTCCAAAAAGATGACTTTCCGTTTCCGCCTCGACTTCCCAACCAAAGCCTCAAGCCGCTCGAAAGCCTCAAACCAATCTTGCGGCACGGTTTGGTCGTCGGGCGAGCCATAGCGGATGAGTCTGTTGTGAAAATGAGCCAACTGTTCATCCCTATTCCCACGCGCCACGCCCGTAGCGTAAAACACAAAATCATCGTGAAAGAACTCCCTGACGAGGAAAGTTTTCCCCACCCTACGGCGACCATAGACCACCACAAACTCCGAACTCTCTGATTCATAGATTCTTTGCAGTTCGTTTATCTCTTCTTTTCTGCCAACTATCTGCATTGTTTTGGAATTATTTCTGGCTGCAAAGGTAGGATTTTTTCTTTGTATAGCCAAAAATGATGATTATTTTTGGCTATATGAGTGAATTTTTATGGCTTGATAGCCAAAAATAAAGTTATAATCCGCGTAAAGTCGAGTTTTTTCGGCGTTTGCGCAGATTATAAGCATCAAAAGCGGAACAAATCATCCAATGTGATGAGTTTTTGCACCCTACTTGAATACTTGTTCTTTTTCAGCCCATTGGTTGTCACAAGAGTGAACATCAACGACTTGCGCGTTTTTGTAACCTCTCTGAATACCTTGATTCGCGTTCTGAAAGCTTCATCGTCATCCTTGTCAATAGTGAAATCGCCGTCCGCATACTTCATTTCGCAAATGTTGATGGTCTTGTCATTGCGGTCAATCAGCAGGTCGATTTGCGCGCTTTCCTCTCCATTGGTGCCGAACCATGAACAAACTGCGCTTTGCACGCCCGAAATGCCAAGTGCAGCTTTGATTTGCGCAACATGCGCCAAACAAAGCATCTCAAAAGCATAGCCGCTCCACACGGAATGCAAAGGATTGCCTTGCAACTCCGTCCAAAAATGGGGATTGTTGAAAGCGTTTTGTTGCATCATTTTCAAATAGAAAAGCGTGTAGAAATCCACCAACTGATACAAGGTTTCGCGACTTTTCCGAACAGAGGATGTTTTTCTTCTGTTCACTGAAAATGGTGTGTAACTCCTTATCAGTCCACAGTTTTCCAATTCCTGCAACTTAATGCTCAAGTCTCCGTTATTGGTAATTTTAGTAGCTTCCACAATTTCGGAACGCGACAAGCCTTTCCCCTTGACAGCCAATGCTTTGACAATAGCAATATGATTTTCGGCTTGCTTGAACAGAGAGCGATACAGGTTGTTGAATTCATTTTGCAACTCGCTTCCCGAAGCGAAAAACATCCTATCGACATTCTGTGCCACGCTATAACCTGTTTCCATGAAAGTGAAATAGTAAGGCACGCCTCCCATAACCATATAACAATCAGCGATTTCCTGACGGGAATAATCGAAGCCATACACCTCAAAATAACGTTCACATTCGGCCAAAGTGAACGGCTTCAGCAAAATGGAATGTGTGATACGGTTGTGCAGACCACCCCTGTTGTTGATGAGTTTGTTAATCATCCACGAGGTGGCAGAACCGCACACAATCAATTTCACATCGCTGCGTGCCGAGGCCCAACTGTTCCAAAAATGCTCCAAGGCACTGACAAACCGCGATTTGGGCGTATCGAACCAAGGCAATTCATCGATGAAGATGATTTTCTCTCCCTTCTTTGTGTTTTCGAGGCACTCGGCCAACAAAGCGAAAGCCTCAATCCAATTCTTGGCTTGGCGTTCCGTATGGAAACGCATCCGCAAGGCCATGTTGAAATTGAGCAATTGGTCGCTCATGGAAACATTGTCCATTGCGGTGACGGAAAAGGTTTCCCTGTTGCGAATGACATGGCGCACGAAAAAGGTTTTCCCGATGCGGCGACGACCATATACTGCCACGAACTCCGACCGTTCCGAAGCAAGAAACCTTTCAAGCCGCGCAATTTCCTCTGTTCTTCCGATAAATTGTTCCATTTTTTACGATTTATTTTCCGCGCAAAGATACAAATTTTATCACTTTGCGCAAGAAATAAATCTATAATCCGCGCAAAATCGAGTTTTTTCGGCGTTTGCGCGGATTATAAACAAGCAAAAGCAACACAGATTTCACTTCTTATTGTACAAATTCATAGTCCTATCCGCCCCCTGAGTGACAAAACTCTTAATAATCTCAACAGCTTCGTCACATTTTTCATCAACAATAGGCTCTTCGGAGGGTTTCCATTGACCCAAGACGAAATCAATCTGGCGACCACGAGGGAAGTCGTCGCCGAGGCCGAAACGCAGACGACAGAACACATTGGTACCCAATTTCTCAATGATGTCGGTCAGGCCGTTGTGGCCGCCGTCGGCACCCTGTTTGCGGAGGCGCAACGTGCCCAATGGCAAGGCAATGTCATCGTTGACAACCAAAAGATTCTCTATCGGAATCTTCTCATAACCAAGCCAATACTTCACCGCCTTGCCACTTAAGTTCATGTAGGTCGTCGGCTTGATGACGAACAAGGTCTTGCCTTTGTATTTCATCTCCGAGGTTTGGGCAAGACGATTGGTGGTAAAGGTCCCTTCCAAGTCCTTCGCCAAGCGGTCGGCAATCTTGAAGCCGACGTTGTGTCGTGTGCCGTCATATTCGGCACCAATGTTTCCCAAACAGGCAATCAAATATTTCATTTCGGTTACTGAGTTTATCGAAGTATCGTCAGGTTCGTTGCGTTTCTCCTTACGGAAAATCCTCGCAAAAATAGGAAATTTCATGGATATGATGGAATAAAAAAGGCCGCCCGAAGACGGCCTTAACACTATGAATATAAGATTTACTCTTCTGTTTCTTCTGTCATGACAGCACCACGGGCAGCATTAACTGCGAAGATGACGGTATAACCGGGAGTAATCGGGGTGACGTTCTCGATGTTGAGATCCTTCACCTTGATGGCTTCGTTGATGTTCACATTGCTGATGTTGACTTTCACATAGTCCGGCAGGTCCTTAATGAGACCACAAACCTTGACCTTCTTGATACCCATCTTGGGCTTGCCACCGCGCATGACACCGGCAGCCGAGCCTTCCAAAGTGATAGGCAAGGTAACAGTGACAGGCTTGTTTTCCTTCACGATGAGGAAGTCGGCGTGCAAGACTTGGTCGGTCACAGGATGATACTGGATGTCCTGCAAAATGGTCTTGTAAACCTTGCCGTTGATGTCGAAATCGACGATGTAGGTCTCAGGGGTGAAGAGGATCTTGCCAAAATTCTTGACGGAAGTAGCGAAGTGAATCTGCTGTTCGCCAGCACCGTACATGACACATGGAACCATTTCGGCCTTGCGCAAAGCCTTAGTATCCTTTTTCCCTACGTTCTCGCGAAGAGAACCGCTCAATGATACAGTTTTCATTGTCTTTAATGTTTGATTATTAATGATTAATTTGTTGTTATTATGTTGGACGGACTCATCGGTTCGCCCTTACATTCTATTTGAATAATGAACTAATGGATTTATACGACTCCACGCGGCGGATGACATCGGCGAACAACTCGGCTGTGCTGACCACCTTGATCTTCTTGGGAGCATCTTTCGGCAACGGGATGGAATCGGTGACCACCACTTCGCTGAACACCGACTTTTCGAGCCGCTCCATGGCCGGACCGCTGCACACGGCATGGGTGGCGAAGGCACGGACGCTCTTGGCACCGTTGTCCATCAGCACCTGACCAGCCTTGACGATGGTGCCTGCCGTGTCGATGATGTCGTCGATGAGAATGACATTCTTGTCTTGCACATCGCCGATGAGGGTCATCGAGTCGACCACGTTGGCACGCGGACGGTGCTTGTGGCAAATGGCCAAGTCGCAGCCCAAACGTTTGGCGTAGGCCGAAGCACGTTTCGAGCCGCCCACGTCAGGCGAAGCAATCAGCAAATCCTCGATTTGCAACTTCTGGATATAGTCGATGAATAGGCTCGAAGCGTAAAGGGCATCCACAGGAATGTCGAAGAAACCTTGAATCTGGTCGGCATGAAGGTCGAGGGTGATGATGCGGTTGACACCGGCAGCGGTCAGCAGATTGGCCACCAACTTTGAGCCGATGCTCACTCGCGGCTGGTCCTTGCGGTCCTGACGTGCCCACCCAAAATAAGGAATCACAGCGATAATCTTGTGCGCCGAAGCACGCTTGGCTGCATCAATCATGAGCAACAGTTCCATCAGGGTGTCGGTTGAATACATGGTAGACTGCACGATGTACACATGGTGACCACGAATGCTTTCATCAAATGAAGGCTGGAATTCACCATCAGAAAAAACAACCACTGAGGATTTGCCCAATTTGAAGTCCGGATTTTGCTCTTGGCGACCATAGGCTTCCGCAATCTTCTCGCCCAATTCATGGGTGGCTCTTCCTGCGAAAATGGAAACGTAACTGCCTGACATTTGCGATGTGTTTTTGAGGCTGCAAAAGTAGGCATTTTCTCCGTGCGGACAATATTTTTTTCGTCCTTCCTCCAAAAAAAATCACTTTTTTTCTTGCATTATTAATAATTGTCGTATATTTGCAGCGTACTAATTCACTAATACACTAATGCTATTAGAAACAACATACGAATTATCAGATGGTTACAAGAAAAACGAAAATTTTTTCTCGTCAAAGTGTAACAAAATCGGTTTTTTTCTGTCTTATAGTTGTCACTGTATTCAAACACACCTTAATTAATATAGGCCATGATTCGATTGGAAAAAATAAACAAGACTTACTTTGGCGCCCAGCCTTTGCACGTGCTGAAAGGCATTGACTTGGAGGTGGCTGAGGGCGAGATGGTCAGCATCATGGGGGCCTCGGGTTCGGGGAAATCGACTATGCTCAACATTTTGGGCATCTTAGACAACTACGACTCAGGCAACTATTACCTCAACGGCAAGTTGGTGAAAGACCTCAGCGAAAACGAGGCCGCCGACGTGCGCAACCGAACCATCGGATTCATCTTCCAGTCGTTCAACCTCATCCCGTTCAAAACGGCGATGGAGAACGTGGCCCTACCTTTGTATTACCAAAACGTGAACCGCAAGAAGCGCAACCAAATCGCCCTGGAATACCTTGAACGTTTTGGCCTGAAGGAATGGGCCGACCACTACCCTAACGAACTCTCCGGCGGACAAAAGCAGCGCGTTTCGATGGCTCGCGCCTTGGTAACCCAGCCGAAAGTCATCCTCGCCGATGAGCCTACGGGCGCTTTGGACAGCAAGACCTCTGCCGAGGTGATGCAGATTCTCCGCGAGGTAAACCAAACGGGCATCACTATGGTCATCGTCACGCACGAGAGAGGCATTGCCCTGAGAACCAACAAAATCATCCACCTGAAGGACGGCGTGATTGAGAACATCGAAACCAACAACCCTGACAGCATCGACTTCAATAAAGAAATCAAATAATGGACTTCTGGCGCGAAATATTCATGGCTTTGAGCCGCAACAAATTGAGGACTTTCCTCACGGGATTCGCCATTTCGTGGGGCATCTTCATCCTCATTGTGCTGCTCTCCGCCGGCAACGGACTCGTGAACGGCGTCACAGCAGAGTTTAGCGACCAAAAACGAAACACCTATTCCCTTTATGGCGGAGAGACCTCGAAACCCTTCAAGGGACATGGTACCAACCGTTCTATCTGGTTCACTGACAAGGACATCCGTTTTTTGGAAACCGAAGTCAGAAACGTAGACCAAGTGTCGCCATTCATCTATTTCAACGGCTTTGCCACCTTCAACAATAATTCGGGCAGTGTCTATGTGAGCGGCGGAAGGCCCATTGTCAAGGAACTCTTTAATGTCAAAATGCTCGAAGGTCGTTTCCTCAACGAAATGGATGAGAAAAACAGAGAAAAAGTCATTGTTATTGATGAAAACTTACGCGACAAGCTCTTTGACGAAAACCTCTCTCCGCTTGGCCAATTTGTCATCATCAACAACATGGCTTTCAAAATCATCGGTGTTTATGAAAAAGAAGGGCGTTCCGAAGGAGGCAGCAGCTACATTCCATTCTCTACTATGAAAGCTATCCAAAACAAGAATCGATATTGGGCGATGCATTTCACCACCAAAGGCTTGGAAACCAAGGAGGAAAACGAAGCATTCACCGAATATCTGAGAACCCAATTGGCTCGCCTGCATGAGTTTGACCCCGACGACACATCCGCCGTTTATATCCGCAGCACTCAAGAGCAATACTTGCAAACCATGAAAATTTTCCACACGCTGGAGCTTTTCATCTGGATTATCGGCTTCTCTATGCTCATTTCGGGCATCGTGGGCGTAAGCAACATCATGCGCATCACCGTGAAGGAGCGCACCAACGAAATCGGTATCCGCAAAGCTTTGGGAGCCAAGTCGCGCTCGATTTTGGCCTCCATCGTCACCGAATCCCTGATTATCACCACGATTTTCGGCTACATCGGCATGTGGTTCGGCATGGTGGCGGCTGAAATCAGCGGAAATATTTTGAGCAAAGTTCAGGAAGGCAAAGAAATCTCTTTGAACATCGTCCCGAGCATCGACATCCGTATCGTGTTGATGGCCACCGGCTTACTTATCGTCTGCGGCGTGTTGGCAGGTTTCTTCCCTGCTCGCAACGCCGTGAAAATCAAACCTATAGAAGCAATGAATTACAGATAAAAACCACGCACCATGTTCGACTTCGACGGCATACACGAGATTTGGCAGACCATCACGCGCAACAAGACCCGCAGTCTGTTGACGGCCTTCGGTGTGTTTTGGGGCATTTTCCTCCTCGTCGTCCTCACCTCCACGGGCAACGGCTTTGAGAAGGGCCTAATGATGCAGGTGGAAGGCGTGACGCCCAATACGGGGTTTTTCTTCACCGGCGAAACCAGCGAACCCTACAAAGGCTACCAAAAAGGGCGCTCCTGGTCAATGCAAATGGCTGACCTTGAGGCTATCCGTGAGGCGTTCCCTTGCATCACGGCCATCTCGCCCGAAGCCAGCGTTTGGTCGAGCGAGGAGAAGAATGTGATTTACAGCAGTCGCAGCGGAAGTTTCACGGTGAAAGGCGTGTTGCCCGAATACAACAACATTGTACGCTCGAAAATCACCAAGGGACGATTCATCAATGACACCGACATCGCTGCCAACCGCAAAGTGTGTCTATTGGGCAAGAAAGTGTATGAAACCATGTTTGAGAAAGGCGAAGACCCGGTTGGGAAGATGGTCAAGGTGAACGGCATCTATTTCCAAGTGGTGGGTGTGGCTCGGTCCTACACCGAAAGTGTCAATATCAACGGCACCATTGACGAGTCGGTCATTCTGCCCTACTCCACTATGCAACAGGTCTTTGCTTTGGGTGACAAAATTCATTTCATTACCTTCGTGGCCGACGACGACACACCCATCCCTGACATCGAGGACGACATCAAAATGCTCATCAAGCAGCGCCACGACATCGCGCCCACCGACGATGATGCCATCAACTCCTTCAACCTTACGGAAATCTTCAAGGCTTTCAAGGGCTTGTTCTTCGGCATCCACATATTGATTTGGATTGTGGGCTTGGGTACTTTGATGTCGGGCGTCATCGGCGTGAGCAACATCATGCTCGTGACCGTAAAGGAGCGTACCCGCGAAATCGGTGTCAGGCGCGCCATCGGGGCCAAGCCCAAGAATATTATTGGTCAAGTGCTGTCGGAGAGCCTGTTGCTCACTACTTTGGCGGGTTTGGTGGGGCTTTGTATCGGCGTGGGCATCATGGCGATTGTGGGGAGCATTACCGCCAATATGCCCAGCGACAACATGATGTTCCAAGACCCGAACCTCGGTTTTGGTGCAGCCGTGACTGCCACTATTATTGTCATCATTTCGGGTCTTCTTGCCGGCGTGTTGCCTGCTTGGAGAGCCATACAAATCAAGGCTATTGATGCTATTAGGGAGGAGTGATTATGAGTAAACTGAAAACAGATTCCCCTTGGGGGAATGGAGATAGGAAGTACCGTTTTTCGCGGCGGCTTAAGGGGGTTAAGGAAAGGATGTTGTGTGAGGCCGCCGCAGGTAAAAAAACGAAGAAACTCCATTCCCGCAGGGAAACTCTATCTTGAAACTTGAAATTTTAAATCTTAAATATTGAATCTTAAATCCATTGATACCATGAAGAAGTTTTTCAAAATCCTGTTTTTCATCTTGTTAGGCGTAGGAGTCATCTGGACTTTCGTCTATCTCTACAAGAAATCGAGGCCGCAAGAGGTCGTTTACGAAATCGAAGTGGCCAAAATCGACACGATTCAAAAGACCACAGTCGTGACGGGACAAATCGACCCCCGCGACGAGGTGGCTATGAAGCCCCAAGTGTCGGGCATCATCTCTGAAATCCTGAAAGAACCCGGACAGCCAGTGCAGCAAGGCGAGGTCATCGCAGTGGTAAAGGTCATCCCCGACGTGAGCAACCTTGCCGCCGCCGAGTCGCAGGTACGCGTGGCCAAAATGAACCTTGACAATGTGGAAAAAATCTACCAGCGCCAAGAGAACATGAAGGCTAAAGGCTTGATTTCCACCGAGGAATTCGAGAAGTCGCAACTCGAATACCAGCAGGCCAAGGAGAGTTACAGCAACGCCCAAGACCAATTGAACATCATCAAGGAGGGCATCTCGAAAAGCACGGCGGGCTACAGCAACACGAAAATCAAGGCCACCATCTCGGGCATGATTCTCGACATTCCCGTGAAGGTCGGCAACTCGGTCATCAACTCCAACACCTTCAACGACGGCACCACCATCGCGACCATCGCCAATATGAAAGATATGATTTTCAAGGGCAAACTCGACGAGACCGAGGTGGGCAAAATCCACGAAGGAATGTCCATGGTTTTGACCATCGGCGCCATGAACGACCGCAAGTTTGATGCTGTTTTGGAATACATTGCGCCCAAAGGCACGCAGGAGAGCGGAGCCGTCTTCTTCGAGATGAAAGCCCGCGCCATTCTCCCCGACGATGTCTTCATTCGTGCCGGCTATTCCGCCAACGCCGAAATCGTCATGGACGAGGCCAAAGGCGCCGTGACCGTGCCCGAAAGTTGTATCAATTACGAGGACGGCGAAGCTTTCGTGTATCGCTGCACCAAGGAAGACATTCCGCAACAATTTGAGAAACAACCCGTTAAAGTCGGCCTTTCCGACGGTGTCAACATCGTGATTACTGAAGGGATGCAAGTCGGCGACAAAGTCCGTGGAATCGAAAAAACCGAAGAAAAATGAAACGCGCAATTCTGATAACGCTGTTGATGGCAACCGTTTTCACGGTTCAAGCCCAAAAAGTCTGGACGCTTGACGAATGCATCAATTACGCCATTGAGCATAACCTTGATTTGCAAAAGACCCAACTGGCAAGGCAACAGGCTGAATACCAATACAAAGCCAGCAAAAACGCTTGGTTGCCCACGTTGAACGCCAATGCAGGCGAATACTTAGGTTTCGGCCAATCGCCTTCATACACAGGTGTTTATGTGTCCGACAATTCTTCTTCCACTTCGTTCGGAGCCAGTCTTTCCCTGCCGCTGTTTCAAGGATTGAACCTCTACAACACCGCCAAAGCCGATGCCCTGAACCTACAAGCCACCGAAATGGACCAAAAGGCCGCCCAACTCAACCTGAAACTCAACGTGATGGCCTTCTACATGCAGGTGCTTTACGGCAAGGAGCAGGTGGAAATCGCCCGCAGGCAGGTGGAACTTTCAGCTGAACAGTTGCAAAAGACCCAGCAACTCTTTGAAAATGGGCGCATTGCCGAAGCCGATGTCTATGAAAGCAAGGCCCAACTTGCCTCCGACCAAGCCAACCTCACCCAAATGGAAACCGATTTGTCGCTGAGCTTGCTCACCTTGACACAAGTTCTTGAAATAGAAGAATTTGAAGGTTTTGAAGTGAGTTCGCCTGAAACCTTTTTTGCAGGTCAGACACTGGAACTTGATACGCCGCAAACCACCATTGCGCAAGCCTTGTTGAACCAGCCAGCCATGGAAGCCGCTCGCCTGCGCCTGCAAAAGAGCCATTACGACCTGAAGGCCTCAAAATCAGCGTGGTATCCCTCGTTGGACTTTTACGGCGGCTATTCCAACGGACTATACCATTATTTTGGCGACAACTACCCCAACACGCCCATCAACGAGCAACTGAAGCGCAACAGCAGGACGCAACTCGGCGTTTCGCTTAACATCCCGATTTTCAACGGAATGAAGACGAAATATCGTGTGAAGATGACCGAACTTTCCATCGCCGACCAGCAACTCAGCCTTGAAAACACGGAGAAAACCCTGCGCAAGGAAATCCAACAAGCCTACGGCAATGCTCGTGCCGCGCAACAAAAAATGGCCGCCATGGAAAATAGTTTGGAAGCCTCTTGTGTGGCCTACGACTACGCCAAAGCCGGCTACGACATGGGCAAAAAGACCTTGTTGGAGTTGAACGAGAGCAAAATTCGCTTCCACAAGGCCGAATCCGACCTGTTGCAAGCGCGTTATGAATACCTTTACCGTTGCAAAATCATTGAATATTACAGAAATGCGGAATAAAAAACGCATTTTTTTCAAAAGCCGCTTGCGGGAACGAAAAAATTCCGTACTTTTGCACCCGCGTTTGACGCGATAACCCCATGCCGAAGTGGCGGAATCGGTAGACGCGTCGGTCTCAAAAACCGATGAGGTAACACTCGTGCCGGTTCGATCCCGGCCTTCGGTACCAAGAAAAGCAGCCCCGAGATTCAGGGCTGCTTTTCGGGTATAATAGACAAAATGGATTACTCAACGACGTGCACCAAACGCACACTTCGTCCGTAGGTGCGGTTGCTGCAATCCTGCGAACTCAGATTCGCATCATGAAAGTACAGGCCATACGCATAAGTGCTATTGACAAACGAGCTTGACCAATAGTAGCCGTTGCTCCCCACATTCTTGACCGAAATCCCGAAGCGGTAGCCGGTGGCAGGCAGGAAGACCGCTCCATGCTGTTCCAAAATGCTCCATTCCGAAACGGTGATGGTATTGTCGGAAAAACTGGCATTATTCACATTCGTATTATTTAAATCGTAGTAACTGGTACTCCAATCGTCAGGCAGTAGCACCACGCCATTCACATTGTTTACATTGGCTTTGGCATAAAGGATGCCAGAATCCGTCGTGCGGGTGTTGAAAACATATCCATACTCGTCTTTAGTCAGGGTGCGCCATTGGTTGGGCTGGTTGCCGCCATTGGAAATAGGATTGTAGACACCCCAATCTGAGTTGGCATAATTGTCAGTCAAATTATTCGCCCCTATTGGACCATACGACGAACCACTCGAATTATTTGTATTCCATGGATGGTAACAGATATTGCCACAGTCCCAACCGCTTGTGCCCCAACCGAAAAGGTCGCGGTCAGCATTTTGGTTGCTGCTATTCTGGCCTGTCGTCGTGCCAAGACAGTCCCATTGGTTCTCAGCAAACTTCCAGTAAGGTGTGCTGGCACTGCCTATGTATTGCAGATTGCCTTGCGAGAAATATACTTGTGTGTTGTCGCTCACGGAGAACAGACCATTAATAGCACCTTCGGGAACATTACTATTAATATCAAACGCGGTAAAACTCAGCTCTTCGCCGTATGCAAGGCCATAATCCGTTACCACATAAGCGCGTACATAATAAGTGGCGTTTGGTGTCAGATTATTGAGCGTAAAACTTTGGTTACCAGCAACGTTATCGCCAACCTGATAGTTGCCATCAATGGTCGGGGTGGGTTCCGTACCCCAACACACGCCTCGAGCGAAGATGTGGTTGCCCTCATTAATGGTCACGGTGCCGCCCACCACTGCACTTGTGGTGGTAATGTTTGTCGGTTCTAAGGTGGTCACCACCACTTGCGACACATTGAAAGTCAAAAAGACAGGCTCGGTGCGGCTTGAAAAGTACAAGTAGCCGTACCCGGGGTAAAACCGTTGAACATCTCCAAACCATTCATCTTCATTGTATTCGGAATAAGCATGTTGCGACTCTATGATATCGCCTGCCATAGGAGTGAACGAACCAAAAGCCGTGGCAAGGTCAAGGGTGTCCGTCCCGGGGAATCCAATCCACGACCATCCGGGAGTCAAAGTAATCGTAACTTGCTGTGCCTTAGAGTTTGTGCTTGCCGCCATCATCGCGACTAAGCACATCATTGTCAGTAATGCTTTTTTCATGTGATTGTTTCGTGTTTTTGTTGATAATCAATGTATTACAAACCCTCACCCTCCAAACCGTTCAACACCCGCGCTTCCTCAAATTTGGCCTTCATCGTCGGGTTGTTGTAGGTTAGTTTCTTGATGGTGAGGTCTTCCGCCTTGTCGTTGGCCAAGCGCAGGTTGTTCTCAGAGCCAATCAAGGCCTCCTTGATTTTCTGCAAGTGGTCAATGGACTTGTCGATTTCCTCGATGGCCTTTTGGAACTTCTCGCTGGCCAAACGATAGTTTCTGCCAAACTTATCCTTAAAGTCAAGTAGCTGTTGCTCAAATCTCGTCACATCCACCGACTGGCTTTGCGCAATGACAAGCTGCTTCTTGTATTCGAGGCTCTTCTTGGAAGTCTGCACCAACAAGGTAATCAGCGGGATAAAGAACTGAGGACGAATGACATACATCTTGGGATAACGGTGCGACACATCGACGATGCCCGTATTATAAAGCTCGCTATCAGGCTCAAGCAAGCTGACGAGCACAGCAAACTCGCATTTCTTTGCATTGCGATCGGCATCAAGTTTCTTGAAGAAATCCTCGTTGCGGTGCTTGGTGGCCGTTTCGTCCATTTCGTTCTTCATCTCGAACATGATGGAGACATACTCCACGCCGTCCTCATAGTCGCGGAAAATGAAGTCGCCCTTGCTACCGCCCGAAGCGTCGTTGTCCTTCTCGAAATAGGCGTTGGGAAACAGCGGGCGCACGCGGTTGAACTCGGTGCTGCAATGGATTTCGAGGGTCTCGCCCACCATCTTTGTCGACATGCGCGTCTTCAAGTCTTTATAGTAATCCACCTGATCCTGAGCGTTTTTCAGCTTCCCCTCATACTGTTCCTTCAACACCGCCATTTTTGATGCCGCTTCGGTTTGCTGTGCCTGCACATCCGATTTCAGTTGAGCGATTTCCAACTCCTTTTGTGCCAAAAAATCTTTCGCCTTTTGCCTAACTTCCATAACGGCGATTTGTTGTTTCTGGTCACTTTGGGAAATCTGAGCCCGCAAAGCCGCTATCATTTTGTCCTTTTCAGCAATGGCAAGGTTCAATTCAGAGCGTTTTTGTTGCTCAATGGCCTGAAGGTTGTTCCGCAACTGTGTGATTTCCACATCCTTGCGACTCAATTCCAGAGCCTTCTTATTCAGTTCCTCCTGATGTGCCATCTCCAATTTGGCCTCAGCCGATTGTTGCTCGGCAATATGCTGTTGATGCAATTCGGCAAGGCGGCGGCGCACCTCCGAATCGAATTCCGCATTCTTTACCTGACTGACGATGGAAGCATAATCGGCTTCGTCCACTGAAAAAACGCTTCCACAATTGGGACATTTCAATTCTCTCATTCTCGTAATGGGTTTTCGTTCGACAAAAATAAGCAATTTATCGCCCTTTCCAACCTGCCCGCCAAAAAAGTTATCAACTTTCAGAATAATCCTTGCCTTTTCCCTATTTTTGCCGCATCGTTATTGAGTTTGTCGAAATATGGAAAAAGAAATACTATTAGGAAAGACCCCCGCCGAGATTCAGGAGGTCGTGGAGCAATTGGAACTGCCTCGTTTTGCGGGCAAACAGATTGTGGATTGGCTTTACCTCAAGCGTTGCGCCTCGTTTGACGACATGACCAACCTCAGCAAAAATGCAAGAGCCTTGTTGTCAGAACATTACGAAACAGGACTAAAGGCTCCCGTCAAAGAGCAAGTTTCGACCGACGGCACGAAGAAATACCTCTTCCCTGCCGGCGAGCATTTCGTTGAGGCGGCCTATATCCCCGACCGCGAACGCGCCACGTTGTGCGTTTCCACGCAGGTGGGCTGCCAGATGGATTGCCTCTTTTGCGCCACGGGCAAACAGGGCTTCCAGAAGAATCTCTCCGTAGCCGAGATCATGAACCAAATCCTCAGCCTGCCCGAGTTCGACACGCTCTCCAACATCGTCTTCATGGGCATGGGCGAGCCTTTGGCCAACTACGACAACCTGATGCGCTGCCTCGATATCCTCACGCAGGAATGGGCCTTAGGTTGGAGTCCGACCCGCATCACCGTCTCGACTTGCGGACTGATTCCCAACATGAAACGCTTTTTGGAGGAATCAAAATGCAACCTCGCCATCAGTATGCACAGCCCTTTCCACGACGAGCGCCTCAAACTGATGCCCGTCGAGAAGACCTATCCCATCAAGGAGGTGATTCACGCCGTCAGGCAGCACGACTGGCACGGACAACGCCGCCTTTCGTTTGAGTATATCATTTTCAAGGACCTGAACGCCAGCAAGGAACACATCAAGGAAATTGCACGACTTTTGGGAAGTACCCGTTGCCGCATTAATTTAATAAGGTATCATGCCGTGCCGAACATCCCGCTGAAAAGCCCCGATGCCGCCACCATGACTTGGTTCCGCGACGCACTGAACGAAAAGGGCATTATCGCCACTATCCGCGCCTCACGCGGACAGGACATTGACGCTGCTTGCGGGCTGCTGTCAACAAAAAATCTATTGTAATAAAACTAGTAGAGACGTAGCGCGCTACGTCTCTACATGTATTACAACGACCGCAACGAAACCGCGAATCCACCGCAAGGTGCCATGCGCAGTTTCAGTTCCGACTTGGCCGTCACCGTCTTTTTGGTGATGGTGTAGGCTTGCGCGTTGTAATGCTCGTCGGGAATACCGCTGGCGTTTTTGGCATCGCAGTAAATCGTGGCCTCGTATTTCACGCCCGGCTTCAGGAAATCCAGTTTCACCGTCACCTCGCGGGCGTTCTCGTCGGTGATGCCGCCCACATACCACACATCGTGCGGCTCGGCGTGCCAAAGGTCTTCAATCGTGGCATCGTCGGGCAAGGCATACACAAACTTTGTGGCGTTGGAAACCACGCCTTTCTTGCCGTCCTTCAAAGTACCGACACCCTCGGCGGCCTTATTCAAGGTGGAGAGTTTCGGGTGACGCGCCGTCACAATGTAGTCGCCGGGTTCGGCCATAAGATAGAGGCTCTTGTCCCAATCCACCGCTACATCCTTGATGAACTGAAAAGCATCCATGAACGGCTCGTAATGTTCGGGGAAGTCGGCGGCCATCTGCAAAGGCGAATAGAAGGTCACATAAAGGCCAAGTTGGTTGCAGATGGTGGTTTTCATCTTCCCGCCCCACGGCACGATTTTTCCCATGTCGGTCTCGAAAATGCCCGGAGTGTAATCCATCGGGCCGCCTTGCAAACGTGTGAACGGCAGAATGGTGGTGTGCCCGGGGTTGATGCGTTCGCGGAACTCGGTGCCCATAGCACTCTCATTGCCAATCATGTTGGGCCAAGTGCGGCAAAGGCCAGTGGGTCTTACTGCCTCATGCGAATTGACCATGATATGGTGCTTGGCCGCCTCCACGATGGCGTAATGGTAGTGGTTGTTGATGGGTTGGCTGTAATGGCCTTCGCCGAAAGGAATGATGGTACCCACATAGCCGCCCTTCACGGCATTGTAACCATATTGGTTCATCAGGGTGTAGGCCTTCTCCATCCAACGCTCATAATTCAGTGTGGAGGCCGAACTCTCGTGGTGCATGATGAGGCGAATGCCCTTCTCGTGGGCATATTTGTTCAAAGCGGGCAAATCGAAATCGGGATAAGGCGTGAGGAAGTCGAAGACGAAATCCTTCTGCTTGGCGTACCAGTCCTCCCAGCCGATGTTCCAGCCTTCGATGAGCAGCCCGTCGAAACCATTGGCGGCAGCGAAGTCGATGTAGCGGCGCACGTTGGCGTTGTTGGCGCCGTGGGTGCCGTTAGGTGTGGCGTGGGCATAGTCTGTTTCCCCAAGTTTCACTGAGGGGAAGTCGTTGGTGTAAGCCCAAGTGCTCTTGCCGGAAATCATTTCCCACCAAACGCCCATGTATTTCACGGGGTGAATCCACGACACATCCTCCAAAGCGCAAGGCTCGTTGAGGTTGAGAATCAGGCGCGAAGCGAGGGCATCGGTGGCCGAAGTGCAGACCATAATCGTGCGCCAAGGTGTGGTGCAAGGTGCTTGCAAGCGGCCTTTGTAACCCGTGGCATCGGGTGAGAGCCAAGCGCGGAACACCATGTTCTTGTCGTCGAGGTCGAGGTGCATGGTGGGGTAGTCGAGGGTGGCCGCCTCATGGATGTTGAGGTAGAGGCCATCGTCGGTCTTCATCTGGAGAGCGGTTTGCACGCCTGTTGGAGAGAAACCCGTCCACGGCCAGCCGCCGTCTTTGTGACCAGCATCCCACAAGTCACGGATCTGCGACAGCCGCGACTCGGTGAAATTGTATTCCTGCGTGTCGTAGTCGCCCGGAATCCACCAAGCCTTGTGGTCGCCCGTCATGGCAAACTCGGTCAGTTCCTCCTTGATCCAGAAATAGACCAAGGCATTCTCCATCGGGAACTCATAACGGAAGCCGAGTCCGTCGTCATAGAGGCGGAAACGAATCTGCATGACCGTGGCCTTTTTCTCGGTCGAATGGTCCATACTCTCCACAGAGCCAATGGGTTGCTCCAAGGTAACGAGCATTTCATTGTAATGGTTACGGATTTGAGCTTCTTCGCCCCAAACAGGTTCCCAAGTCTCGTCGAAGGTGCTGTATTTCGTGTCTTTCAGCACAAAAGCATGGGCGAGGTCATCGCGCCATTCGAGGGTGAAGCCCATCTTCGAGGGTAGCACTACAGGCTTGCCAGCGTGGTCGAGTGAATACTGCGGCACGCCACCGATGACCTCAAATTTCAGTTCAAGTTGCCCGTCAGGGCTTTGGAGTTTGACGGGTTCACTGGCGTAGGAGGTTTTGAAAAGTCCTATGGCCAGAAGGATGATAATGGTAATGAGATTTTTCATGTTTTCTTTTATGTTAGAGTTAAACTATTATAGTGTCCGTCAAGAAGATATTCCAGTTGAAGCCAACACATATTGGAATTGCAAGGTCCTCCCCACTGCTTTATGAGGAATCAGGACATATTGCCAAGGTTTTGAAGTATGTTTTGAAACCACGGAACAGTATTCCATGGCGGCTTTCTTCTTCTCCAAAACATCCTCATTATTCATGTCTTTTTCCGCCTTGGTTTCAACCATATAGATTTTATCCTTAGTTTCCACTATAAAATCAGGCTCGTACAAATGTGCCTCATTGCCCCAATAGATTCTGAATTGGTTGGGCACGGGACGGAGCCATCTCAATACATCGGAATCATTTTCAAGCAAATAGGCAAAATCCAATTCTGTGGAGCTGTCAAACTTATAGGTCAAGTAATAGGATTTGAGAAAGCCCGTAAAAATGTATTTCTTGACCAATGATTTCTGATTATCAGCAAATTGGAGTCGGTAATCCCGCTCACCGTATGAGGTTTCCTTGGTAAGATGTTGAGGCAGCAATTCCACAAACGGAAGTACACGCGAACTTGCGTAACCTTTCTTTTCCAAAGTAAAATGCTCTTTCATTTGGCTGTAAATCCGGTTTGCAATCGCCATCTTGAACTGATGCACTTTGTTGGCGACATCACGCCCTTCTTCCGTTTGTTTCTTCACCGCTTCAATCGCTTGACCTGCCAAGTGATACAGCAATTCGGCGTTTTCGTCATAATCCACTTCCTCAAAATTCATCAATTGGGCGACAATTTCCTTTACAGGGTCGTCAAAATAACCGCTTGAAATGGCCGTCAGCACCTCAACTTCGTTGTCTTTCAATCCCATGCGGATGATTTCATTGTTCAACTCGGGGAAAGAAAAACCTTCTTTGGTGTCCAAGTCGAAAGGATGGAAAACGGCAGTAGCCTTGGGTTGCTCAATAACAACACGGGGAATCTCGATGATGTTGTCGATATAATCCTTGACCACAATGTTGATTACAGGCATCACCTCGCGCAGTTGCATCTCCGATTCCTCGTCTGCAAATAAGGGATTGGCTTCCCTTGCCTTTTCTCGAATGATGTTTTCCGTGATAACTTTCAGTTTCTCAATGTTCTCGGGCTTGGCCAATTCCTCTTTGCTTTTGACCTCGGTATTCATTTTGGGAATGGCATCCCAAACCGCCATACGCGCATCGCAAATGGCCTTGGCTTTGACCTTGTCAAGTTCCTTTTCCGCTTTTTGTCTTTCTTCGGCAATCTTTTCCTCAATGGCAGTTCTTCCCTTGACAACCTCGCCTGAAATTGGCTTCAACTCATCTTCATCCAACTCCACATAACTCAACTTGTTGAGCAACGAATTCGGGTCTTGTGCCCTCTTGATAACTTCGTCAAAATTCTCGTGGGCAATGACGGTCAGTTTGTCAACCTCGGCGTTTCCAGTGCGTTTGCCACCGTAAGGAAGACGCAAGCCTCGGCCTATCGTCTGTTCCACCAAAGTGATGGCATCGGCGGCGCGAAGTGGAACAATGGTATAGAGATTGGTCACATCCCAGCCTTCTTTCAGCATGTTCACATGCACCACAATCTCTATCTTGTTGTTCGGGTCTTCCAACGAAACAAACTGCTGGTCAATCTCATCGTTCTTTTTGGTCGAACTGTCGATTTGCAATACCTTGCCCTTGTATTTGCCTTCATAGATTTTGTTCTCAATCAAGTCAACCGTTTCTTTGGCATGTTGGATATTTCGGCAGACCACCAAGATAAAGGGCTTCACGAAAGGTACATTGTTCTCTTTGGCATAAAGTTCCAAATGCAGTTTTGTATGCTCATGAACGCTAATAGCATCTTCCAGTTTCAACACATCCAACTCCTCTGGCGTCTGGTCTTTCTTTTCAAAATTGCGTCTTTTGGCAATGGTCGGATTCTTCACATACTTTCCTTCGGCCAAAGCCTCCGCTAAATTGTACTCGTAAACGATGTTCTTGAACGACTTACCGCTTTCATCGTAAGGCGTTGCTGTCATTTCCAAGCCCAAAACAGGGCGTAATTCATTGATGGCTTTGCGTGAGGCATCGGCGTGATAGCGGTGCGCCTCGTCCATCAGAATCACCAAGTCTTCAAGGTTGGCCAAATAGTCGAAATAGGATTGGCCCAAGTATTCCGACAAGCGTTTCATTCTTGGTGCGCCTTTCTTGCTCTCCTTGCTGTCGGTGTTGAACTTCGAGATGTTGAACACGTTGATTTGTATCTCCTTGTCCGAAAACAGCGAATGGGCTTGGTCGTAGTTGTCGCCGGTGATTACAACGGGCTGGTTGTGGACAAACTCCGAAATACCTTTGAAGACATATTTCTCATACGACGGGTCGCCGAAGTCGCGTATCAGTTTTTGGTAAAGTGTCAAGTTGGGGGCGAGAACAAAGAAATGCCTTATGCCTTTCTTCAAATACAGATAGGCGATGCAAGCCCCCATCAGCCTCGTTTTGCCGATGCCCGTGGCAATCGAAAAGGCAAACGAGGGGAAATCGCGCTCGAAGTCCTTGCACTGCGGACAGATTTCCTGAACTTTTGCCATTTCTGCTTCAAGGAAAGCCGCTTGTTCCTCGATGTCGGGTTTCTTCAGCGACAACTTGTCCGTCAGTCTCACGACCACATCAAGAGCCTTGCCCAAAGGCTCGCGAAGCGACATGCGCTGCTTGATATTGTTGGCGGTTGGGTTCATTGCTTATTCCATTTGATGTCATTTCCAAAAACAGCAAGCAATTCCGGCTTATCCTTGATTATCCAATACTTGAATCCAAGTAATTCTTTATCAATTGCAAGTTCATCTCTTACTGCTTTTTCTGTTTGCGGATTAGTATTAAGTTGATAATTGTAAAGCGTCATATTAAACACATATATTATCCTCTCAACTTCTTTGTAAAACTCATCTTCTCTTGTATCTCTCAGTTTTGGTGCATAAGTTTTTCCATTATAAAGACGACATAGTAATTCAACTGTTTTTTGAGCCTCAACAGAAGTATTTGATGTTTGAAATAGCACTTTTTTGTTTATTGAATCAATTCGCTGTTCGATAATATCTTCAATGTTATTGTCATTTGGATTAAGTATATTGTCAAAATACTTATTTTTCTTCCCGTTGCAATATCCGTCAGACAAAAGCAGATTTGACCACTCAAATTTCAATTCTGGATAATTCTCCTTGCTTTTTAGATGCTCCACCTCGAAATGCTGTTTGGCTTTTAATTCACACAAATAGCATTTCCCGTGATGGTCAATAAACAATTGTTCTACCACATCTGTATCATTGTATTTTTTACCCATAGACAATGAAGAAGGAGATATGGGTGATTTTGCTTCTCGAATCATATACCAATCTCCTTAATAATATTGACATGGTTTAATTTGAGACTAACATATTCTCCAACCAAATCAGGGGAAACAGCTTCGGATACTTTATCCAATTCAGTGATTAGAATTTTTATTTCGTTTTTTTCAGCATCTGTTCTTTCTTCTTGTTCCAATAACTCTTGAAGTCTATTGAGGCGCATTTCTACAGCACTTGATTCTGTACTAACACCAAAGTAGCCTTCTGCCAATGCCTCATACGAGTAATTTGACAAGTCTTCAATGGGTTTTCTATGTTCCAAATCATACGCAACGGCATCAGGCATTGAATTCAATACGAATGGTGAATGTGTCGTGACAATGAACTGAATATTTGGGAAAATACGAGTTAGTAAAGGCATAATGATTTTCTGCAACTCCAAATGCAAATGAGTTTCTATTTCATCAATTAATACTATGCCTTCCTTTTCATACACTCTTGTTAAAGAGCCATCATCCTGCATTTTCAAAATCAAATCTGCCACAATATCCAATACAGCAGCAAAACCATCCGATAATTCCGTAAACTTAAATCTTTTGCTTTCAGTGCAAATCCTAAAACTATAATCTTTGTAATTGAATTCGAGTTTCAAATTCTCATCTTGATATATTCGTTGCAACAATTTCTCAAAATCGACAAACCATGCATTGATTTCGTCCGCATCATCAAACTGCTTCTCATTCCTAGCCAAGGCTTCCTGAATTTTCATGTCGGACATAAAGTTCAAGAACTGATTAGTAGCTGTTTCTTTAACATCGCCTTTTTTACTATATCTTGGCTTTGTTGGATTTTTAGGCTCTACCATTTCAGGTTTTCTATATGCCCTATACATGGCAATGATAAAATCCCCATCAACATACTTGTTGACAACACGTGAAACATCTCCAAACTTTACATCAACTTTTCCAAAAACTCTATCTATTTGACTGGAAATAGAAGCCATCACATTCTGATAAGCAGCCTTGTCTGCCATGACTGTCGCAGTCAAAGAATTCATTCTATAAACTCGCAATTGTTTCTCCCACGACAAAAATGACAATCCTCTATCATCTTTAATATTTGACAAGAACTCAGCTATCGCATTCAATAGCACCGTCTTTCCGCTTCCGTTCTTACCTGTAATGATAAGATGCGGATATTTCCCATTCGCTATCGGGATGTCTATGTTCTCAAGATGGAACAACTTATTGATGTGGATGTTTTTGATGAAGTAATTCATGATATGTCAGTTTAGTATTAATTCCAATAACAAAGTCTATTATGGTGAAACTTATGACTTGTAAAATTCAAGTTGAGAATCGCTTTTTATAGTTATTTCATTAGTAGGCACAAAATGTATTCCGTATTCCTTATAAAACGTCTTGTATTCAATGGGGTCGCTAACAATCATTTCATTGAAAGCCGTTTTCTTTCTTGGAAAGGATGCTACTCCATACACTTTATTGTTTAGAAGAATTCCTTTCCTTCGGAACTCTCCAACATTCAGTATCAGTTTGTCTTTAACCTCTTGCTTATACTTGAATACTCTGCTCCCTTTGCAATCCTTAATCTCAATGAATAAAGTCCAACTTTTTTCATCATTTTTATTCGGAAACATGCAGCATTCCCCATGCTTCATGTCTTCGTCTTCCTCATCTTTGAATTGGTTGTCGCGAAACACATTGTAGTCTATTTGAAGCGCTGATTCATTAGCGATGGAACAACAATCCATTTCAACGGTCTCATCATTGGGATCTTTGGGCAGAACCTCATGAATTTCTACACCACGCACACTTTTGGTGCGTTCTGTGAAATCCGCAACAAATATTTGTCGGGAATTCGTGGTACCAAACTCCGATTCCGGGTATGCCGCCAAAATCCTATTCTTCATCCTCAAAGTAGTTTAGAAGTGAAAGATATTCAGCCGAATTTTCCTTGTACGCTTTATTCAGATAGTTGTCCTCAATGATGCCGTCTTCGTCTTGGATGGTTTGCAGAGAACCGTCGTGGATTTCGTATATGGAAACCTTTTTCGGGTCAATCCAAGCGGTTTGCGAGACAAAAGAATGTCTTTCTTTTTCAGGAATGTTGTCTTTGACCAAACCACCCATCATGCAGTTGTTGAGGGCAAACAATATGTATGGGCTATGCGTTGTCAAGACTAACTGATGGTCTCTTTCATCTGAATTCAAAACAGACAACATATAATACACTAATTCTTGCTGCGTTTTTGGGAAAAGGTTTAATTCTGGTTCCTCGATAATGACTTTTGTGTAATTATAATCAGAATCAAATCCAAGTAATTTCACAAATTCCTTTTGTATCGCTGGTAATACAATATCTGCAACTTCTTTGTTTACGATTTCAAGTTTTTGCATCGAATTCATCATCTCTGAATAGTTCTCTAAAGCCTTGTCACTTTTCATTTTCTCAATCTTGTTTTTGAGATTGACTGTTTCAAACGGAGACTTTATTCTTTTCTTTTGATAAATCCTCGTTAACACATAATTATATACAATTAATAATGGAGCAACTGATATTAAACCACTAGAAACATGACGCAATAACAATTCCTTCCCATCATTTAATACAATGGTATCACGATTATTATCTTTATCATAGTAATATGATACCCCATTCAGTGAGATTAGTGGTAATTTGTACTTGAATTGTTTTGTGATTTCTTGTTTAGCATCAAACCAGTCATATAAGAATCCTAATGCATTATCATTTGACTCATTATATTTTCCTATACCTGGAATAGTGACAAAGTTTCGTTCTGCAGGAATATACTCTATTCTTTCGTTTTTAAAAACGTTATCCTTGTCCACAATTATATTAATCCTAACGTTGTCTTTGTCGTTCCCTTTGAATACTATTCGACAATTGTTGCTATGGTATTCAATATAAGATTCATTGCAAAAATAATTGTCTTCCAGATTATGGAACTCCAATAATTCGCCATAATAGTATTTCGGAGCCATATCTTCTAATATGGCCTTCTTCTCATACCAAGAGCAATAACTGATAATCTTCGCAATAGTGCTCTTGCCGCTGCTTTGCGGGCCCATGAAGACATTGATCTTGTTCAGGTCAAATTCCACATTCTTGATGGGGCCTACATTCTTTATTACAATATGTGTCATGATTCCAAGGTTTTTCTCATTCAAAACAACGAAGTCTGTATCAATTTATTATCTTTGCTTTCGGCTATTTCTTCCGGGGTTTCTTCGGTGAAATCGTCGTCGGGGTCGTCGTCGAGCGGGGGGAGGTCGATGATGTTGAGCGAGTAGTCGTCCTTGCTGAACTGACAGCGGCCGAGGAGCATCTGCGGGATTTTCTTCACGGTGATGTTGGCCGCGTGGCGGGCGCACTCCTTTTGGAAGGCCGTGCAGCAGATGAGGAGGCTTTCGCTTTCCTGCATGGTCTCGCTGATGGCGTCGAGGCTTTCGACGGTGAGGAATTGCGTGGTGGTGTAGATGTAGTCGTGCTCCGAACTGCGACCTTGTTTCCAATAGAGTGCCGTGTCGGGTTGGTAGGTGTAGCCTTCCTGCTTGGCCATGGCTGCGGCAAGCATGTCGGCGTTGTATTCCTTGTTGATGACGAGGTTGCCGAACTTGTCTTCTTTCAGCAGGCTTGGGGCCAACTCATAGAACTTGAAGCCGCTGCCGCCTTTCCAGTTCTGCGCCTTGCTGATGCCGCCTTGGTCGGTGCCGTCGGTGACCATCTTCAGGCGCGGATAGCAGTGCGTGTAGGCATGGTTGCCCAATTCAATGCCAATGTATCGCCG
>Ga0265298_10000553_pt1 | contig 55390 bp, 44 predicted proteins | sample AusTroGonzalo_MG_3_FD_193486 | JGI IMG/M metagenome (GOLD analysis project Ga0265298, IMG submission 193486) | Bovine rumen microbial communities from tropical cattle in Woodstock, Queensland, Australia - Gonzalo_01 | ecosystem: Host-associated > Mammals > Digestive system > Stomach > Rumen ... | reverse complement strand
TTCTACCGTTGCCCTCGCCCTCGATGCCCTCATCGTGATTGGCTGGTACAGCGTGCTGTGGGGATGGGTTCCGATGTCGCTTGAGATCGACCAGACCTTTATCGGTGCTATCCTGACGGTGATCGGTTACTCCATCAACGATAAGGTGGTGGTCTTCGACCGTATCCGTGAGAACATCGGCCTCTATGGCAAGCGCGACCGTCAGACGCTGTTCAACGACTCGCTGAACCAGACGCTCGCCCGTACCATCAACACCTCTGTGACAACGCTGATCGTGTTGCTCGCCATCTTCATCCTCGGCGGCGACTCCATCCGTTCGTTCTCGTTCGCTATGATCCTGGGTGTCATCTTCGGTACGCTGTCTTCTATCTTCATCGCTGCTCCTGTGGCTTACCTGACACTGGGCCGCACCATCAAGGAAGAGGAAGCCGTTCCTGCCAAGAAATAAGGCTTACACCTTTATTAATATATATAGGAAGCATCGCCCTGCCGGCGATGCTTCTTTTTTCAAAAAATCTGTATAATCCGTATCATCCGTAGGAAAAAAGTTGTACCTTTGCACACGGAAGGGACTGACCCCTTTGCGCCCAAGCAGCGAGCGCCCGACACGGAAGGGTCTGACCCCTTTGCGCCCCGCCTTGTGTCGCAAACAACGAATAATAATTAAACAGGAAATGAATATGAAAAAGTATGTGAAGCCTGCGATGAAGGTAGTCGAATTGAGACATCGCACAAACACAGTGAAGACAATGAATATTTCGATTAAGAATTATCTTACGATGGCGGCGCTGACACTGGCGGGCGCCATTATGGCAGGCTGCTCCAGCAGCGACGACGGCATCGCCGACACCCCGAAGCAGCCCGAGAACACGGGCAAAGTAGTAACCCTGAAGACGACCGTCAACCTCGACGGCGACAAGGCCGGAACCCGCGCGCTGACCTCGGACGGCGTGAAGACCTTCGCCGCGGGCGAGACGATGGCGCTGGCCTATACAGTTGGCGGACTTACGGGCACTAAGGCCGTGAGCCTTCCGCTGGAGGGAAAGGACATTGCCGATGACGGCAAGACGGCCACGTTCACCTTCGAGCTGACGGAGGAACCCAACAAGACGTCGCCCCCCCGCTACATCTATCCCGCAGCGATGGCCAAGGACGACGGCACGGAGAACTACGAAGCCCTCTACACGCAGCAGGACGGCACACTGGAAACGCTCGCCAAGAAATTCGACTTGGCTACCGGTTACGGCGAATGGGCCGATGACAACCTGACCACAGTCACGCTCACGAACGACCTCGCCATCCTCGCCATCAACCTGAAGGATGCCGCCATCGCCGACGGAAACACCAGCAACATCACCAGCACCATCACCGGCCTGACCATCAGCGACGGCACCTACACCTACAACGTCACGCGCTCGGCCGCAGCAGGCCCCATCTACGTGGCCATCCGCCCCACGGCCGGCGCTACCATCAAAGTGACTGCTACCGACGGCACAAATAACTACGTCAAGACCTTGACGGGCAAGACCTACGAGATAAACAACGGCTACAACGTCAGCTGGCTGATGACGAACGCCACACCGCTGTCGGAGACCACGCCGATGACCATGGAGGCGCTGACCGACGGCAACATCGTGGTGAACAACCCGCAGGAGGGCATGCAGTACTCGGTGAACGGCGGGGCGAAGATCAGCATTTCCTCAACTGAGAATCCCAAGACTATCACCGTCGAGGCTGGCGACAGGGTGCAGTTCTACGGCATGAGTACCAGCATCGAGTCTTATTTTAATGTCAACAAATGGAAAGGCACCTCGATTACCGGAAGCGGCGATGGATTCAAGTGCAAGGTGTATGGCAACATCATGAGCCTGGTGGACGAGACGGGCTTCGCCGATGCTACCACATTGACTTCGGAGAATACTTTCCGGTGGTTATTCCACGGCAACGACAAGCTGACCGACGCAAGCGGCCTGATGCTGCCCGCCACGACGCTGGCCTCCAGCTGCTACTACGGCATGTTCAGCGACTGCACCGGCCTGACCGCCGCCCCCGCGCTGCCCGCCACGGAGCTGACCAACTACTGCTACTACGAAATGTTCTCCGGCTGCTCCAGCCTGACCACCGCCCCCGCGCTGCCCGCCGAGACGCTGGCCAACAGCTGCTACGAGAGCATGTTCAGCGACTGCACCGGCCTGACCACCGCCCCCGCGCTGCCCGCCACGGAGCTGGCCCCCCACTGCTACAGTGGCATGTTCGACGGCTGCGAGAGCCTGACCGCCGCGCCCGCGCTGCCCGCCGAGTGGCTGGATGAAAGATGCTACGCCCATATGTTCTCCGGCTGCTCCAGCCTGACCACCGCCCCCGCGCTGCCCGCCGAGACGCTGTATCCAAGCTGCTATGATAGCATGTTCAGCGACTGCACCGGCCTGACCGCCGCCCCCGAGCTGCCCGCCACGACGCTGGCCCAATACTGCTACAACGGCATGTTCGAAGGCTGCTACAGCCTGACCGCCGCCCCCGAGCTGCCCGCCGAGACGCTGGAATTCAACTGCTACAACGGCATGTTCCGCGGCTGCACGAAGCTGAGCGCCGTGACCTGCCTGGCCAAAGACATCAGCGCAGGCGACTGCACTACAGACTGGCTCCAGGATGCCGGCAGAGAAGTGGATTTGATGGAAGAGAAGACGTTCACCACGCCATCCACGACGGGCTGGTCAACTGGCTTCAGCGGCATCCCTGACGGCTGGACGCGCTTGAACCCCGACGGCAGTCCCTACGTTGCGCCGACGCAGTAACCCCGCGACGGGCTCTACCCCCCGCGGGGTACTCCGCCCCGAGACAATAACAATTTTATAAACATAATAATAAACATCACAATGAAAAGAAGAGATTACATGAAGCCGAAGATGAAGGTCTTCGAGGTGAAACAAACAGGTATGCTCATGCAGAGCGGCAACCTCGACAAGAGAGGTGGTGCTGGCTTGCAGGACTATGGTTGGCATGATGAAGGTGAAGAGTAACAAACCCACAAACACAGTGAAGACAATGAAAATTTCGATTAAGAATTATCTTACGATGGCGGCGCTGACACTGGCGGGCGCCATCATGGCAGGCTGTTCCAGCAGCGATGACGGCATCGACACGCCGCCGCAGCCCGAGAACACGGGCAAAGTTGTAACCCTGACCACCACCGTCAGCCTCGACGGCGGCGGCGCCGACACCCGCGCGCTGACCGCGGGCGGCGTGAAGACCTTCGCCGCGGGCGAGACGATGGCGCTGGTTTACAGGAGTATGAGCAAAAAATGGGCGGTGAAAGAGAGCGAACCCCTCGGGGCTGGCGACATCGCCGAGGGCGGCAAGTCGGCCACGTTCACCTTCAATCTGACGGAGGAGCCCGACAAGACTGTGAGCGTGTACTACATCTACCCCGCAGCGATGGCCACGGCCGACGGCAACGAGAACGACGAAGCCCTCTGTACGGAGCAGGACGGCACGCTGGCAAAACTCGCCAGCAATTTCGACTTGGCTACTACTCATAATAATCTTGATTGGGACGGCGACAACCTGCCCGGCGCCACGCTGGAGAACCAGCTCGCCATCCTCGCCATCACGCTGAAGGACGACGCCACGGACGCCGACATCACCGGCAGCATCACCAGCCTGATACTCAGCGTCGACGACGGCACCTACACCTACAACGTCAGCCGCTCGGCCGTAGCAGGCCCCATCTACGTGGCCATCCACCCCACGAGGAATGCAACCATCGATGTGACCGCCACCGGCGGCGGATATACCTACACCAAGACCTTGACGTACAAGATCTATCAGGCAAGCAACGGCTACAACGTCAGCTGGAGGATGACGGATGTCACGCCGCTGACCATGGAGGCGCTGACCGCCGGCAACATCGTGGTGGACAACCCGCGCTCGGGCATGCTGTACTCGAAGAACGGCGGGGCGAAGACGGCTGTGACCTCGGATGCCATCGACGTCGAGGCTGGCGACAAGGTGCAGTTCTACGGCAACAGCGCCGCTTATTATTCCAACGAAGCGGACTACACCTCGATTACCGGAAGCGGCGATGGATTCAAGTGCAAGGTGTATGGCAACATCATGAGCCTGGTGGACGAGACGGGCTTCGCCACGGCCACCACATTGACTTCGGAGAATGAGAATACTTTCCGGCGTTTATTCTACAACAACACCACGCTGACCGACGCGAGCGGCCTGCTGCTGCCCGCCACGACGCTGACCGAAAGCTGCTACTTCGCCATGTTCCACGGCTGCTCCAGCCTGACCACCGCCCCCGCCGCGCTGCCCGCCGAGACGCTGGCCAGCAACTGCTACAACGGCATGTTCCGCGGCTGCACCAGCCTGACCACCGCCCCCGAGCTGCCCGCCACGACGCTGGCCTCCAGCTGCTACCAAGGCATGTTCAACAGCTGCAAAAGCCTGACCACTGCCCCCGAGCTGCCCGCCAAGACGCTGGCCAACAGCTGCTACAGCTACATGTTCAACGGCTGTACGAAGCTGAGCGCCGCCCCCGCCGTGCTGCCCGCCACGACGCTCGCCCAAGACTGCTACCAGCGCATGTTCTCCGACTGCAAAAGCCTGACCATTGCGCCCGTGCTGCCCGCCACGACGCTGGTAAACAACTGCTACAGCTACATGTTCGACAGCTGCACGAGGTTGAGCGCCGTGACCTGCCTGACCACCACCCCCATCGTCAACTACAGCGCAAACTTGTACACTGAAGACTGGCTTAAGGGTGCCGGCACTCAAGCGGAGGGCACGAAGACGTTCACCACGCCATCCACGACAAAATGGACTACTGGCACCAGCGGCATCCCCAGCGGCTGGACGCGCTTGAACCCCGACGGCAGTCCCTACGTTGCGCCGTAACCTCTAAAAATCCGACTTCGGGAGCCTTCGGGCTCCCTTTTTTATGTCCGAAAGTTTAAAATTCCATAAATCTTCGGGCGTGGAGATACAACGTGTCACAGTATTTTGTGACACAGAGGGGTCTGACCCCTTTGTGACGAGATAACAGAAATCCCCGCCGGATATTTCATCCGACGGGGATTCTTCATGACACAGAGGTGCCTGACTCCCTCCAAAAAAAACTTAGTCCTCTCCGCCGGGGTTCGGGCTGGGATTGTCGGGCGTCGTGCCGCCGCCGTTATTGCCGCCGCCGTTATCGCCGCCGGATGGGTCGGGCGTGTCGCCGCCGTTATCGCCGCCGCCTTGGTCGTCGCCCGGCGTGGTGCCGCCGCCGCTGCTGTTACTGCCAGAGGACGAACCGCCGCCGCCCTTGCGGGCAAGAATCTGGCGGTAGTGCTCAATCTCGGCGTTCAGCAGGTCGATGATGCTGCCGAAGCTGTAGCCTGCGGGCACCTCGCAGATGGCCATGGCGTTGACAAGCTTTACCACGTTGCGGTAGGCCGCCTCGCAGTTGTTGCGCTTCTCGCGCACGATGCCCTTCTGTTGTCCGGCCTGTGCCTCGGTGCGCTCGTTCATCTTGGCCAGGAAGGCGTCGTTCTTCTGTTTCAGGTCGGCCAGCCAGTCGTCAAGCGCCGTGGTGGCGAGTGCTGCCTGTGCGTTGCTGTCGGCCTCCATTTCCTGAATCATCTGACTGATGGCTGTTGTCTCCTTCATGTACTCGTCGCTGGTGTTGAGCGTGTATTTGTCACGGATGAATGCCAGCTGCTTGGCGGCGGTCTGTTTGGCCGCATTGGGCGATGCCGTCATGGCCTTCAGAGCCTGCAGGAATGCCGAGAGGGCTGCGTCGCGCTGCTTGTCGAGCTCCTTCAGGTCGGCTGTCTGCGACCATTTCCTCGCCTTCGCTATGATCCTGGGTGTCATCTTCGGTACGCTGTCTTCTATCTTCATCGCTGCTCCTGTGGCTTACCTGACACTGGGCCGCACCATCAAGGAAGAGGAACCCGTTCCAGCCAAGAAGTAATCAGAGGTTTACACCTTAATAATAATAAAGGAAGCACTGCCCATCGGCAGTGCTTCTTTTATAGTACCTGTCCCGAGTCCTTTCATTTTCCCGACGCCGGGAAAATGATCGTCAAAGACATTCATTTTTTGCAATTGCAGCGTTAAAAGTTTTGTTCACGGGCGACGAACACAAGTTCGCGGTGCATGAACATAAGTTCGCGGACGGCGAACATAAGTTCACGGCGCATAAATATAAAATTGATATCTTTGTAACGACAGGTACGATGATACGCCAGAAAAAGAAATCAGCCCGTGCGTTGTGGGCACGGGCTGACGGAAGGGATTGATGATGGAGGGTTATCCGCGATCAGCGGCGGGCTGATCGGTGACCTCCTCCTGAGGATCGTCCACATTGTCTGTGATGGGATTCTGGGGGATAACGGGGGTATCCTCGACTCCCGTGCAGGCTGTCAGTGCCATAGTGGCAAAGACAGAGGCGATCAGAAACTTGATTCTATTCATAACTTATGTTTTTAATTGTTTTATTCTCACTTAATCACGACCTTCTTATTATTAATAATGTACAGACCCTTAGTGGGAGCGGCGACGCGCTGGCCCTTCAGGTTGTAGTACTCACCCTTCTGACCGTCGGCAGCCACTTTGTTGATGGCGGTTGCGCCGTCGTTCTCCAGGCTGTAGCCGCGTGAAGATGCCTTTGTCTTCGGGATGGCGAGCCATGCGCGATGGCCCTCAATCTGGAAGGCAGCACCGCCCTCAGCGCCCCAGTACCAGCCGAATACATTTGACTTGTCTGAGTTGGAATGGCCATAGGCGAGCTTGTAGAACAGGTAGTTGTCAGAGTCGGCATAGGTGGTCGTCGTCTCGTCGCTACCCATGAGCAGGTTGACGCCGAGGTGTATGCCGGTCAGGCCTGTGGGCTCGAGGGTGTATGTGCCGCCCCTCTTGTTGTCAGACTTCAGCATGACGGCTGTTCCTGCGGGGATGGCGTAGGGTGCCTCCTCGTAGGTCAGGGCATCGGTAGTAGCCGAGGTGACGATGTAGGCCTTCAGACCGTTGGGCAGTGCGTAGCTGGTCTTGGAGTCATAGAAGGTGGCGTAGCCGGCCTCCGACAGCGTGACCGTTGCGGGAGCGGCAGTACCTCCGTCGATGACGGCCTCAGGACCGAAGCCGCCCATGCTGTTGGCAGCGCGGATGGTCATACGCGTCGATGCGGAGATTTCGATGTCGGGGCTAATGCTCGATCCCTCTGTGAAGCCTACCAGCATGTCGTTCGCGAAGATGGCGTAGGCGATGGCGCCGTTGTTGGCGGGTGTCCAGCTGACGATGCCGTTCTCAAACTTAGCATTGGCAGGAGCCTCCAGCTGACGGGTCAGCATAGCGGGATCCCACTGCTTCTCGAGGTTCTCGGAGAACATCATCTCGTATGTGTAGCCAGCGGCCTGCTCTGCATTGATGATGGTCTCGAAGTCACCACCGTGAGAGTGGATGATGTTCGATGCAGGCGTGATGTTCTGGCCTGCGGCGTCCATCGTGTTGTACTCGCCGAAGAATACGGGGTCGGTATTGTTCATACCCTTCTCGATCCAGCGCGAGGCAATGAGCGTTGCGGCGGCATTGTCGTCGAGCGTGGTGTTCAGATAGACGGTGATGGGCTGGTTGTTCCACGTGCGTCCGAAGTTCCAGGTGCCGTTGCCCTCTGCGAGGTCAACCACGTTACAGTTGTCGAAGACATAGCCGAACTTCACAGTTCCGCGAGGCGCGACGACGGTGCGGCTGCCCTTGAGGTCGAGCTGACGGGGCTCGAGCGAGAGGGTGGTGTTCTGGAAGCGTACATCGCCACCACCGCAGATGAAGTCGACGGTGCCGTGGATGTCGCAGTCCTCATAGTACGACTGCATATTGTCGTTCGAGCTGTAGTAGGTATCCTGGCAGGAGAGCATACGAATGTTCTTGGCGATGGTGCGGTTACCGGCGTCGTTGATGACGGCAGCACGTCCGCCCACCTGCTTGTTGTCGAGGGCGCCGTAGTAGTCGAGGGCGTTCTGCAGCGTGATATCCTGCAGGTAGAGGTTCGTACCGCTGACGTTGAACATATCGGCGGTGCCGAGTCCCTCGATGCTCTTGTCGGGAGCCGTCTTGATGATGGTGTTCTCCTTCGACTGTCCGATGATGGAGATGTTATGTCCGCTGATGGCGGTCTTCACGGTCTCGCCGAGGTCGTAGAGGCCGTCGGGCACGAAGATGAATGAGCGCTCAGCGTCCTTGTCGGCGTTGGCACCGTTGACGATCTCGAGTACTTCGAGGAGGCTCTCTGCGCTGCCGGGCTTCACGAAGTACCAGCGGCCTTCGCTCACGTAGTTGGTCTCAGTGGTGTTGACGATCTTCACGCCGTGGAGATACATCTCTCCCTCGGTGCTGAGGTTCAGGGTGATGGTGCCGCCCTCGCCCTCATAGTTGAAGGCAACGATCTCGGCGTCCACGTCCTCATTGTTCTTGCCGGGCAGGGTGCCGATCTGATTACCGTTGGCGTCGGTGATGATGATGTCGCCGGCATTGCCGTAGCGGCAGAGGGTCAGAGAGATGATGGCCTTCGGACCAACGAGCAGGTCAATCTTGTTCTCGGCGTCGCCCTTGAAGGCCCAGCCGTGCTGTGCGTCGTGCCAGTAGAAACTGCCAGAGGGATTGAAGGCCTCGTGGTCTGCGGGATCGAAGAGTTTGTCAGTGAGGTCGAAGGTGTACTTCTTATAGGTGCTGGGCTCCTCGATTTCCGTAGAGACGGCATAGAGCGTGATGTCGCTGGTGACAACTTCGTCGATGCTCCACTTCTCGCCGCCGGCGGTCTTCTTGAACCAGCCGCGCACCTTCATGTCCTCAGGAGCCGTAGCGGTGTTGTGGTCAACATCGAACTGGCCGATGGTCTCGTCCTTCTCACGGGTGTACTCACCGAGGACGGTCTGCTTGTCGGTGTCGATGTAGGTCAGCGTGTAGTCGGGCTTCTGTACGAAGGTCAGGACATAGTCGAGTGAAGTCTCACCCTGAGTCATCGGGATGGTCACAACGCACCGGGTATCATCGCCCTCGTAGCCGATGGTGCCTACCTCACCCTTTTTGGCTGTGGCCGAGATGGGGTTGGACTCGCTGATCATGGGAGCCTTCTTCGAGAGTTCCATCGTGGCCTCGTAGGCATCGTCGAAGATCTTCTCGGCCTTGAACTCTTCACCGTTGATGGTCACAGTGGCGAGGATGGGCACTTCCTTCTCCGTACCGCTGAGCGTACCTTCGATGATGATGTCGCCGAAGCCGATCTGCTTACCGCTCTGCAGGTGATAGAGGTTGATGAGCAGCGCGCACTTACCCTCACCGGGTGTGGCACCCTCGATGTCGTATGACAGTTCACTGACGTTGTCGTTGCGCTCAGGCTTCACGCCCTGTGCCAGCAGCACGGTAGTCTTGTCGGGATTCTCCCAGGAGAAGTCGAGCAGACCGTTGTCCGTACCGAAACGGGTGGTCTTCAGCGATACTTTCTTCGGGGTAAAGGTCAGGCCGTAGTTCGGCTGGATGATGAAGCGGATGGCATTGCTCTCGTCGGCTGCCGTACCGCCTTCCTCCTCGTTCTGCTGGGTCTCGGGCATGAACTGTGTCTGTTCCAGACGGGCTCCGAAGATAGAGAGGTTGCTACCGTAGGTCACCTTGCTGGTGACGAAGTAGTCGTTAGCCTCGCCGAAGTCAGCCTTCTGGCCGTCGATGCCCAGACCGAAGTCGAAGAATGCGCTGACGGGCTCATTGTCGAGTGTCACTAATTCGTGTTCACCGCCGCCATTGTTCTTGTTGGCGATGGCTACGCTGTGGATGTACATCTCACCGCCAGACTCCATCACTAATGAGAGGGTCGTAGGTCCGCCCTCATACTCGAAGGAAGCTACACCGCCGTCGGCATCCGACTTGGCAGGCAGCGAACCGATGGTCTCACCTGTATTGGTATCGACGACAGCGATGTTCGTGCCGTTACCATACTGGCAGTTGACAATCGTAATAGTGGCATCGCCAGCGACTTTCAGGTTGATCTTCTCGTCGTTGTAGAATGCCCATCCGTGAGAGGCATCGTGATAGTAGGCTTTGTCGCCGATGATGTCGATACACTCATGGTCGGCAGGATCGAAGTTGGGGTCTGCTAAATTGTAGGAGAAAGAAGTGCCTGGGATGGCAAACTCGATAGCTGTGGATACGGCATAGAGAGACATATCGCCCTCCACGATGTCTTCCACCTTGTACTTTCTGCCGCCTTCGGGCTTGTTGAACCATCCGCGGAAGGCACCGCCCATCAGTTCACTGCAATCGTCGGCACCATAGGCAAACTCGCCGATAGGCTCCTGGCCCTTGACCAGCTGGGTGCCGATGAGCGTCGTACCGTCGTAGTCGAAGTAGGAGAGGGTGTACTCTGCGTTGAGGGCTGCAATCTCTTCCTCAGTCAGTGCGCTGACGCCCACGAAAGGACAGTAGTCCATACCCGTGATGGTCAGCGTTGTAACCTCACCGGTGTAGTAGAGCACGTCGACATTGTTCCTGTCGTTCTTCCAGCAGCCAGGGCCGTTGGGAGTCTTCGTGGCTACCACGTTGCCGGCTTTGTCGGTCACGTTGATGGCGGCAGGGCTATAAGTGCACTGTCCGACCGTGATCTTCACGTTCGAGGCGTTGGGAACCACTACTTGCAGGACTTGACAGCCGTGCTCGCCGTGGTATTTTCCACTGACGGTGGCTACTGCGCTGGCGTCGTCGGCAGCCACACGGCTGACGGTTCCGTCATCGGCAACGGCCACACCAAAATTGATCTCTGTTCCTTGGACTTGCTCCTCAGTCGTCAACAGGGTTCCGTCCTGATTGTTGACGATGACGCTGAAGTCCTTGAAACCGTCTGCCCGGCTTACTATCGCAAGCATCAGCAGGAGGCACAGTGTGCCTAATCGTTTCATTTGTTTGGTCATAATGATTTTGGTTTGTTAATTGTTAAGTATAAATATAAATAGGTGAATCTTCGGCAAAGATAGCACTTTTTCATGAATTGGCCATCACTTTTGGGATGTTTTCTTCGCAAACGTTTACGTAAATAAAGGTTTCTTTCGTTGTATGAAAAATCACTAAATAGTCTGAAAACATTTGGCAGGACGGGGGCTTATGCCTAATTTTGCAGCCGATGAAGATGATGCGGCGCACACTTTTGCTGCTTTTCCTGGCAGCTGCGATGCAGGCTTTCGCCCAGCGGAGGCTTGTGGTGGTCGACGTGGAGACGCTCATCCCCGTCGTTGGTGCCAATGTGACGAGCAAGGACGGTACTACGACCACAGACTCCTTAGGCTATTTCAGCGTGTCGGACAGTTGTCGCTCGCTGGCCTTCTCGCACGTTAACTATGAGCCTCGGATGATCAATCTCACGGAAGTGCGTGATACGGTATACCTCATCTCCAAACTGTTGAATGTCCGCGAGGTCGTCGTCTTCGGACACGGACCCCACGATGTGTTGCCTGAGGCCTTGAAGAAACAACTGAAGATCAATAAGACCGAGGCCGAACTGGCGGCTGCTGACCTCAGTGCCGTCAATCTGCTCCCCCTTCTTGCTCGTCTCGTTCCCAAGAAGTGGCGCAAGAGTAAAAAGGATGAAAGGATGAAACGTCTCCGTCAGATCTTAGACGATTACTGAAACATCATCCGTAAATGCGGACAATACTGTTTTTCATCTGAATCCGCTTCCACCACCACCGCTGTGGCCTCCGCCTCCACGTGATGACGAACTGCCACCCCAGCCGCTGCTTCTGTTACTCGCTGATCTGGAACTGCTTCCCCTACTGCCTCCGCTGTAGCCGCCTGATGACGAACCGCCGCCCCAGTCGTGGCCTTTGAACATCATGTAGACGATAAAGACGATGAAAACGATGAAACCTATAAACCAACTGTTGTCCATCAGGTCACTCAGAGTGTCTGATGCTTGTTCTCCCAATGAGGCCTTATTCTCACCAGTGAATCCGTAACCACCCATCAGTGATGTGGGAGTGCCTGATAGAGGTATGGAGTCCTCATACCTCTCACGATACAGTTCCTCCTGATAGTCGCTTCCTTCGAAGGCCTTGTGACGCACTTCAGCAAACGCTCCCTCGCCATTGACGGCAGGGGTGAAGATACCTTTGTCAAACTGGCACATCACAATCATACTGCCACCTTCCTTCAATGGCTCGGAGGCCGCTACCGACATCTGACCATTAGCCAGCATCACTCTGCCCGTGAAGCCAAAGGCCCAGACTCGTGATGTAGGTATATGTAAGGAGTCGCCTTCGAGTCTTATCGTCAGCGAGGCGGCCTGGGCAGGCGTGTTGTCTGCCTCATAGAAAGAGTGATTGAATCCGTCGTAGTCGGTGTATGCCTTGACGAAGTTTGTGAGTGTATAACTGATCTCATAAGTGCGCATTCCTGCGTTTCCGATGCCCCAGCACAGTTCCACACCTCCGTTGATCTGGTGGATGCCGCATCGACAGGTCTTCTCCCGTCTGTTACGGTTGGTGTTCCAGTTGCCTTCCTCGCAGAGGAACTCCACACCCTGTTCGTCCTTTACCTTGAGGTCATAGATGCCTATGTTGCCCATATTCAGCATCGTGATGAACCCCTCGGTACCATCATCGCCTATCATACAGGTACGTTTCTCCGTAACCCTTGCAGAACCGTCCTGATGGAGGCATACGTCGACATTCAGATAAATCAGCGAGTGTGCTATGGTGGGAATCAGTGTCGCCATCAAAAGCACGGTGGTTAGTAAGTAGCGTTGTCTTCTCATATTAAGTGATAATGTAGATGATGGTGCAAAGATACAATAAAAATTTGGTTAATCCGCAAATATTATGTAATTTTGCACACGATGATACGCATTTTATTTGTTTTGCTGGCTGTGCTCTGGATGGGTACCCCAGTTTTGCCTAAGAATAAGAAAGCTCCCAAGAGCCAGTTGAAGAGTTTCAGTTATAACTTGGGAGGTGGTATGGAGATCAGTCATCAGGATGAGGTCTCTCTCCGGCTCACACGGGATGGTAAGCGACTGCTGACCCTCCGTGGGGACTGCTACTATGAACGCCTCACGTTTGAAGTCGGCGAAGACGTATTCCTGCATTGCGACAGCATCATCCATGCTACTAATCTCTATCAGTCTGAGGGCTTCTACAAGTGGGAAATGATGATTCTCGACGGTGCCGCCACCGACTTTCATGTTACATATACCGACCCAGACGAGAGTTTCGGCGGCAGCGGTAATATGCCTACAGAAATATGGGACGGCATGCGTGAAGTTGTCAACTATCTGAAGAGTTTGCGTGGTGATCGTCAGGCTTTTGGTCATCTCACAACTACCTATAATAATCCTTCCAAAATTCCCGACTTCAATACCACCGTGTGGACTGACGGCATCATCGAGTTTGTCCCGGATGAAGGAGGTCTTAATGAACTGACCAGTTTCCTTAACGACCGCTATGGTTTGGACGATGAATCCGCTCATTGGGTCACCAGATATGTCGAGGGTTGTGGTATGCGTTGCCTGCTCTTGGAGGATGCATATGAGCGTCTGATGGATGTCTTTGTGGATAAGTCTACGCTTGGTGTGACGCTGGAAGGTGCCGACACCCATTCGAGCCGCTGGCCTCAGGCCTACCAGCGCATGCTTACCAAAGGTGACCTTGAGAAAATCCCCACCGATAGTCTGTTGATGTTGGAGAAAGAAATAAGTCAGAGCCACGATAATCACACTTCTGTCAAGAATGATTTGGAGCGTCAGAATACCGAACTCATCCATCGCTACATAGAGCGACGTATGAAGGAGGCCCGAAAGTAATACTAACCGAAAATATGTTAAATATATGATAAACTAATTAATTTAGTTTAATAACTAAGTTATTTAGTTGTGAATAACGAAAACTTTTAGTTACTTTGCACCCAGATATTGATAACGACGCATATTTGATTGTAAGAACTAAAAGCAAACGACAATGAAGAAACTGACAAATAAGGAAAAGGAGATCATGGATCTGTATTGGGCGCACGGTCCGATGTTCGTCAAAGAACTCTTGGAGTACTACGACGAGCCTCGTCCGCACTTCAATACGCTCTCTACGATGGTTCGTATCTTGGAGAAGGAAGGCTTTCTTGACCACAAGCAGTTTGGCAACACCTACCAGTACTATCCCCTCATTACAGAGGCAGAGTATGGCCGCAAGTCCATCGCTGGTGTCATTAAGAACTACTTCAACGACTCCTACCTCTCGGCTGTCTCCTCCTTCGTCAAGGAAGAGAAGATCAGCGTCGAAGAACTTCGTGAACTCATAGACCAGATAGAAAATAGTAAATCGTAAATTTCATGATGACTGAGTTTCTGACATACGACCTGAAGGTGGCTATGCTGATTGCAGTATTCTATATGTTCTACCGCCTGATGCTGGCCCGAGAGACGTTCCACCGTGTGAACCGCATCGTGCTTCTGCTGACGGCGGTTGCCTCCTACGTCCTTCCTCTCTGCGTGATTACCATCCACGAGACGGTGACGATACAACGTACAGCACACGTGGCTGTAGGTGCCTGGCAGGCTGAAGCAGCAGTTGAACAACCAGCAATGTCCTTATGGCAGATAGTCTTGCCTATACTATTTTTAATAGGTATGACGGCAACCCTCGCTCACACCCTATGGTCGTTGTTCAGAATCATCCGTCTAATCAAGCATAGCGAACAGCATTTTCAGGAAGATGGCACCATCATCTGCGTGACCGGTAACGCAGCGTTGTCCCCTTTCAGTTGGATGCACTACATCGTGATGAACCGTAGTGACTACGAAACCAACGATGCTGCCATTCTCGCTCATGAACGGGGACACATCCGGCTCCACCACTCGTGGGACCTGCTCCTCGTCGATACTCTCACCGCCCTCCAGTGGTTCAATCCCGCCATGTGGATGCTTCGCTCTGACCTCAGGGCCATCCACGAATACGAGGCCGACGGTGCAGTACTCTCTTTAGGGATTAACGCGCGTCAATATCAATATCTGTTAATCACTAAAGCCGCAGGCATCGGCGGGTACTCCCTTGCCAACGGCATCAGTCACAGTACCCTTAAAATCAGAATCAATATGATGTTACATAAGAAATCAGAGCGCCGTAGTCTGCTGAAACTGCTGGCCCTCATCCCCATCGTGGGTCTCGCCCTGGCCCTGAATGCAAGGACTGTCACAGACTATGTTTACGACGAACCGCAGAAGCAGCAACCCGTGAAGAAAGGCAAGAAGGCTGGCACCATCAAGGTGAATGGCCAGGAAATCAAGGTCGTGGAACAAGACGATATCGTGACGGTGGAAGGCGAGGTGGAGGCTCCCGCCCAGGAGTCGCCCGCTGACGATGCCTTCGACGTGGTGGAGCAGATGCCAGAGTATCCTGGTGGCCCCAAGGCTCTCATGGAGTTCCTGAACAACAATGTACAATATCCTGCAGAAGCCGAGAAGGCTGGTATACAGGGGCGTGTCATCGCGACATTCGTTGTCGAGAAGGATGGCAGCATCTCGAATGCGAAAGTGGTGAAGTCTGTCGATCCCTTGCTCGATGCTGAGGCGCTGCGAGTCATCGACGCCATGCCTAACTGGAAGCCCGGCATGCAGAATGGTAAGGTCGTTCGCGTCAAGTACACCGTTCCTTTAAGTTTCCATCTCGATGGTAATAACGATTCTCCCAAGATCGTAGGCATCCCAAACCTTGAAGGCTATTCGCTGATGGTCGATGGTGAGAAGACGGATATAGGATTATTGAAGGAACTCAGTCCGTTCAAGTTGAAATCAATGTCTATCAATAAGAAGGAGAAGTCAGTAACTGTCACTACCTTTAAGAGCCCTGTTGTCCAGCATATATTGTATTACTTGTTCTCTGCCAGAGAGAAGGCAAAGAATGAGACTGGGAGGGAAATCAATACCAACAACCAGACAATAACTATCAATGGTAAGGTAATGACACTCAATGAAATAGAGGAGTCATCGCTCTCAATGAAGAATCTCGGCCCCGTTATTGTAGACGATAGTTACAATATCATTGTCAACACCAAGTAACCATTCTCTCTCATGATGAAAACGCTGTTGACTCTCTCAGCCCTTGTCCTGCTGGCGGTCTCTCCCGTCCAGGGCGAGGACACTGACTCCCTGCAACTATTTCTGCAGCAGGGAGATAGCTGCATGCGGCAGTATAATACCTTCGATGCGCTGCGCTACTACCAAAGGGCCTTTAATTATGCAGAGGCGCAGAATGTGGTTCAATTCTCGATGGAGGATGCCGATGTCCATAGCAAGTACATACCTGAGGACAGGATTCCTCGCGAGGTTCGACTGAAACTGGCAGACTGCCATTACAAGCGCGCCAACTATCGCCAGACCGCCGAACTGCTGAAGAATATGCCTGAGGACAGTCTTTCCCACGATGCTTTCCGACAACTCGCCTATAGTTATCAGAAACAGGGTGACAATGATTCCTTTATCTATTGGGCTGGTCAGCTGGTGAATCGATTCCCTATGGATGGCGAGGTGGTGGCTGGGCTCACGCTTGCTTATGCCAAAGCCAATCAGCCAGAGAAGGGTGTTATCTGTGGCATTAAATACTCGCTGAAAGACTCTACGAACATCCTGGTAAACAGGGCGCTGGCTGATGCGTGGTTTATGAATCGCAGCTTTACGGCGGCTGCTATGATGTACGATCGATTGATGGAGCAGGGTGATTCCACCTTCAATACGCTCTACTCCGCTGGCATGTGCTATTCACAGATAGAAGACCTTGAGCGAGCCTATAAGTATCTCCAACTCGCCTTCCTCATCAGCGGCATGCAGCATGCGGGGTGTGCCTATCGTCTTGGTGTGGTCTGCGTCGATACCAAGCGCTATCCTGAGGGGCTGAATTATCTGAACCTCGCCAAGGAACTCTTGCGCCCAGATTCAACCATCATGAAGGCGATCACACTCTCCGAGGGCGAAGGCTATTACTTGACTCAGCACTATCCTGAGGCCGTCGAAGCCTGGAAAGAGCATCTCACCTATAACCCCACTTCCGTCGCCACCTATTATAATATAGCGAATGCCTACGCCTACATCCTCAAGGATCAGGAGCAGGCCCGCGACTATTATCAGCAGTTCATCGAGCAGGCCGCAGAGGTGGAGAATCCTACGCCGCAGCTTTCCGAGATGGTGGCCACCGCCCGCGAAATGCTCCAGAAACAGAAATAGAAAAAAGGAGCGCACATCGCTGTGGGCTCCTTACTCACGTTTTCTTTTCTGTAATTGGCGGGCATCTCTGCTAGCCAATTAACCTAAAACAATCTATTAACCTTTTGACGTGTGCAAAGTTACTCCTTTTGCCGAAACCTACAAACCATTTTCGACGAAAAGGCCTGTTATAATATTCGTTAACGTTTAATTATGATATTTTTACGAATATTTATGTATTGCTATCAAATCTTGTGAGATTTTTGTGCCTGCAAACCCCACTTTTAAACCTGGTACCCCGACCGAGAATCGAACTCGGAACTAAGCTTTAGGAGAGCCTTGTTATATCCATTTAACTATCAGGGCGCGTGGGTCCTTAAATAGCAGGCACGTCTTTTCGGGTGCAAAGGTACGAAAAAAAGTGAAAAATGAAGAGTGAAAAGTGAAAAATTTACTGCCGCCGACGTAAAAAAGCTTGGATTGTGGTCCTTTTATCTCAGCACGGACTGCCTGAAGGAATCAAATTGTGCCATTCCATCGGAACCGTAACAAAAGAGGCCGATGCGGATACCCTTCCAGTAGCCAGCCCGTAGGGGGAAAGCCTCGCAGGCTGGGAGGTAAGACTTGCCATCAGTGCTGTAGAAGTACTGGTGAAGATTTTGTTGGTTGTCGTTGATGACCTTCAGGTAGAGTCGAGGGAACGAGCCTTCGCGTATGATGCGTCGCTGGCCGTTTTGTTCGATGAATACACCCTTTTTGCAGAGACCGATGCCCGTGAACAACTTACCAGTACTGCAGAGACCAGCGTAGCAGTCACCTTTAGCCTCGACGATCGTTGTACTCTCACTCAGATAACCCACGACCTTCTGTGTGAGCATATTCCGGCAGGCCTTCAGACTGTCGGCAGGCTGGGCATCGATGGTAAGGAAGCCTTTCCGCTTTGTCAGACTCCAGTGCGCATCGTCGGGATTGTGGTTCCATTGCCAGGCGGGATGGAGATTAGAAGTAACAGAAGCAAAATCATCGATGAAATCGCAGGAAATGTATGAGTCACCTCTTACCTCTAAGACAGGCTTCCCCCATCGCTTAACGGGTTCGCCGATGCCGTTGCCGTCGAGATCGACACCCATCAGCGGCCAGTCATCCTGCCAGCGGACGGGTTGCAGATGGACTACACGTCCCAGAACGGGCGTCTCCTGGAAGTGATAGAACCACCAACTGCCGTCTGGTGCATCGACCAAAGCCCCTTGGTGAGGCCCGTTAATCTTGGTGGAACCTTGTTCAAGCACAATCTTCCGTTGATATGGGCCATAGATGTTGCGTGAACGGAGCACCGTCTGCCAGCCTGTGCCTACGCCTCCCTCTGGGATGATGAGATAGTACCATCCGTTGCGCTTGAGCCATTTCGTGCCTTCTGCGATGGGACCCTCATAGACGGTCACACCCTCGTCGAGCAGCGTCTTACCGTCGGGAGACATCTTATGGACGATGATGGGACCTGCCCCATGACGGCTCCGACCCAAATATGCCTGACCGTCCTCATCCCAGAAGGGACAGGGATCTTCCCATTTCTCCACCCGTTGCACGAGATGGAGTGGGGCCCACGGGCCTCGCGGGTCTTTGGCGGTAGTCATATAAAGACCTTCCTCAGGAGTACAGAAGAAGATGTAGTAGAGTCCGTTGTGATAGCGGATGGTTGGTGCCCATGATCCACCGGCATAGTGCTGGTTGCTGTCCCAGCCCGGCTCATCGAAGCGGCGATAGACCTGACAGATATAGCGCCAGTTCACCATATCGTCGCTTTCAAGCACCTGCATGCCGATGAAATGGAAGTCTGAGGCCACCATATAGTACTTCTTGTCCACGCGGATGACGTCGGGATCGGAGAAGTCGGCATTGAGTACGGGGTTCAGATAGGTGCCGTCGCCCTGGTCTCCCCAGCCCTCGGTGTCTGTCTGCACGAAATCAGGACGGGCATCGGGTTCATCGGTGAGTATCTCGATGTTGGAGAACTGTACATTACGGGCGTGACGCACGAAGAAACCCTTGGCAGGCAGGTTGCCCCACATCGTGGCTTCAGGATAGGATTTCTCTTTCTCATTGGCGATGGAATCGGCAATTTCCGCCAGTTCGCTGGCCTTCACGCCGCCCTTGTGATGGAAGGTGATGTCGGAGAGGAACACGTTGCGCACAGGATGTCCGGGCAGACCTGTGATGGAACAGCCCGTCTGTCCTGCATGGTGGATCTGAATATGATGAAGGCGTATGCCGTCGATGGTGCCCACATGATTGATGGGAATCAGTTCGGTAATGGTGTCTTCATTGCCTTTGCCGCTCAACGCAGTTCCTTTGTCTCTCAGTTGATAGCCTCGTCCGCGATTGCCCAGACGGATGAAGATGGGCGACTCTGTGCCCTCAACGGTGAAATCGGAAACGTTGATGTTCTCCATCGTGCCGCCATCAACGATCTCTAACGAGATGGCCGACGAACCGATCCACTGTCCGAAGAACTTCTCCCGCTGGTCGCTGCTCGGCTTCACCACGATGCCGCTGATGTTGATGTTGCGGAAGCCGCCGTTGGTCTCCGTACCAAGTTTCACAGCATTACAGTGACTGCTCACTACACAGTCTGAGATGCGGATGTTCTCGCAGAGACGGGGCGAAGTGGACTTCAGCGTGATGCCGTCGTCGTCGCTGTCAGACATCATTCCTCTCACGATGACATCGTGACAACCATCGAGGTCGAGACCGTCGTTATTGTAGTTATTGCGGTTGAAAACCTTGATTCCATCGATGTGCAGCCGGTCGCAGGCCAGATAGTGCTGCATCCAGCTGCCGCAGTTGCGAAGGGTGATATTCCGGATGGTGATGTCGCTACTCTGTATGAAACGTATCAGGTGCGGACGGGTGATGCCCTCGTCGTTCCAGGTCTTTTTGACGAAGGCCCGTCCTTGTCCGTCGATGGTGCCTGTGCCGTCGATGACCACGTTGTGCACTTTGTCGGCATAGATCAGTTGGATGGTGGTAGTCTGGGTGCGGAGCGACACATAGTCCGATTTCATCGGCAGATAATCCCTGATGTCAGTACTTCCGTAGAGCGTCGCTCCCTGTTCTATATAAAGATGTACGTTCGACTTCAGGATGAGAGAGCCGGTCTTGTAGTTACCTGTGGGGATGACGACTCTTCCGCCTCCAGCCTCCGAGCAGCAGTCGATGGCGCGCTGCAGGGCTGTGGTCGAGAGTACGGTGGTGTCGGCTTTGGCACCGAAGTCAAGGATGTTATAGTCGGCGGCCTGCAAGGGAAGGGATCCCAAAAGCACGATGGCGCCAAGGATGGATTTCTTCAGGTTCATGTTATTCCAATCTTTTATGATGTAACAGATTTTTTCTTTGTTGTTGCAAAGATACGAATTTATCCACAAATAGCCTTATATGTTCCAGAATTTTTTTAATTTTGCGTGGCAATTCAATTTCAACTAAAGACTAAATGTATGAAAAGATTATTCGTTTTCTCTTTCTTAGTGTGCGCTGCGTTGAGTGTCAGTGCCCAGAATCCGTATCTGCCTTTGTGGGAGCATGTGCCCGACGGTGAACCCCGTGTCTTCGAGGATCCCGACAATCCCGGCAAGCTGCGTGCCTACATCATCGGCTCGCACGATACGAACTATACCGCCTATTGTGGTAGTGATATCCGTATGTGGTCTGCTCCCGTCGAGGATCTCACCCAGTGGCGCGACGAAGGCCCCATCTTCACCTGGTATGTCGACGGTCAGTGGGACACGATGTTTGCGCCTGACCTCGTGGAGGTGAAAGACAAAGCCACAGGCAAGAAGACCTATTATCTCTATCCCCATTCTCGTGGCTGGCGTCGTGTGGCGATGGTCTGCAAGAGCGACCGTCCAGATGGTCCCTTCACGCCCATCAACCTCACGGAAGACGGCCGTCAGTGTGTGCCTGGCTCGCTCATCGACTTCGATCCCTCCGTTTTCATCGAGGAAATCACCAATAAGAAGGATCCCGACTACGATAAAGGTTTCCGTGCTTACGTCTTCTACGGCTTCCAGCACTCTACGGCCTGTGAGCTCGACCAGAACACGATGTACTCCCAGCGTCCGGGAACCGAACTCATCGATCCCTTCATTCCCGCAAGCAGTGCCGACGGCCGGCTGCTCGATAAGGAAGGTAGCGAGTACAAGGCCCTCTATCAGGGACAGAATCCGCTCGACTTCAACTTCTTCGAGGCCTCGAGCATCCGTCAGGTGGGTAACAAGTACGTGATGGTGTTCTCTGGCTATAGTGGCAAGGAATACGGATTAGGCAACACCAACTCCGCCCTGCGCTATGCCTTCGGCGATTCGCCCTTAGGCCCTTGGCGCTCAGGTGGTGTGCTGGTAGACTCCCGTGGTGTGGTGCTTGGTGAAGACGGTTCACAGCTCATCACCACCAACGCAGGCCACAACACGCACGGTTCACTGCAGGAGATCAACGGTCAGTGGTATGTGTTCTATCATCGTCCGCCGCGTGGTTTCGGCTTCGCCCGTCAGCCGATGGTGGCTCCCGTGAAGATCACGTGGGACAAGAAACCCGTCGCCAAGGGTGGTGTGGTGAAGATCACCGGCTACGACCCATACGCAATGAATAACGAGTGGACGGCTGCTGCCTCCGACGGCAACACCTATACAGGTGCTGAGGTAACCTCCGAGGGTTTCCAGATCTTCGGTCTCCCACCTTATTCTTATTATAGTGCCGGTCTCGCCTGCTTCATGACGGGCGGCACGAACAGCAACGAGTGGATGCAGGACAATCATGACGTCTGGAACAACTCGATGGATCTCGTGGGCATTACCAACGGTGGAATCGTAGGTTTTAAGTATTTCGGCTTCGGTGGTCTTGCTGACGCCACGAAGGGACTGAAGGCTTTCGAGGGAACGAAGGCTGGTGACAACACGATGCTGAACCTCAATCTGAGCTCTGGCGGACACGGGGCCTTTAAGATCCACGTACGCCTCGATGATCCTTGGAAGGGCGATGAAATCGCTGTTTTTGATATCCCCGCCGATGCACCGAATGCTGCGATGATGTATCAGCAGGCTGTGCCCGCCGTTGAGGGACTGACTGGCAAGCACGCCATCTACCTTGTGACCGACGGTCCTGAGGTGAAGGTTCCTGAGCGTCCGCGCTGGGGTGGTCCTCGTGGTCCGCAGCGTCCGCAGGGTCTCTTCAACCTGCACGGTATCGGTTTCTCGAAGGGTGATGCTGCCTTTGAGGCCCCCGTCGTTCCGACGGTGGAGATCTGTGCCGACGGTACTCTGCTCGTGATTCCCCCGACGCCTATCCGTTTCACCAATCTCAACGGCTACACAGATCAGACGCGCTATCAGGTATACGGTAAGCTCGCCGCAGGCTCTAAGCTCACGACAACTTCCAGCAATCCATCGGTGAAATTCGAGATCAGCCCCATCGTCGAGGGGCGCGCCACCATCAAGGCCACCTACAACGGCCTGACGAAGATTTTCCTGATTAACTAAGGTATTCATTTCTCCCCCTGAGTAGGGGGAGCCAGAGGTGGTCTGATTAAGCGCTTTTTCTGAGGCTGATAGTGCGGCTGATACTGAGGTTGATCAGACCACCCCTTACCCCTCCTACTCAGGGGGGGAAAAAGATACCTTGATTCTTTCTAAAGCTTCGATAAGTCGGGTGCGCTGGGTGGCGATGTTGAAGCGCACGTAGCCCTTGCCTGATTCCGGGCCGTACATTGTACCCGGGTTGATCCACACCTTCGCCTCCCGTAGCAGACGCTCGCAGAGTTCTTCAACAGGGATGCCCATCGCCGAGACATCTACCCAGGGGAGGTAGGTGCCTTCAAGGGGACAAACCTTCCACAGAGGCAGGTTCTTTCCGATGAAATCGCACAAAACAGTGTAATTCCCCCAAAGATAGTGGTTCAGTTCGTCAATCCAGTCCTCGCTTTCATTATAGGCGGCGATGAGTGCCACAGGACCAAATAGATTCACGTCGCACACCTCGTTGATATTGATGGCTCGATCGATACGGCGGCGCCACTCAGGCTGTGAACAGATGATATTCGCCATTTGCAGACCGGCGATATTAAACGACTTCGAGGGCGAGTTGAGGATGACGCTGTTCTTCCGGCACGCCTCGCTGACGGCTGCAAATGGTTGGAATGTATATCCGGGCATGATGAGCTCGCAGTGTATCTCGTCGCTCACCACCTTCACATTGTGCTTCAGGCAGATATCATTCATTCGTTCCAGTTCCTCTTTCGTCCACACTCGTCCCGTAGGATTGTGCGGGTTGCAGAGCAGGAACACTGTCGTCTTCTCGTCCGCACACTTCGCCTCAAAGTCGCCCCAGTCGATGCTGAATTTTGCATCGGAAGAACTCGGACAGACTCGGGCTTTTTCAGTCTCTCCGGAACTCTTTCTAAAGTTCGTGTTAGTCCGTGTTAGTCCGCTGCTATAAATTAGTGCTGTTTCCAGCACTTCGCAGCCGTTGTTACGGATGGAGGAGAAGAAGCAGTTGTAGTCGGGTGATAGGATGAGCACCTTCTCGCCTGGCATCGTCAGCGCCTTGATGGCGACGGACATCGCCGGCACGACACCTGTGGTATAGAGGATTTCTTCCCGATGAATCCGCCAGTTATGCCGCCGGCGGAACCAGTTGATGACAGCCACATAATAGTCTTCCTCTACGACAGTATAGCCGAACACCCCGTGCTCAGCCCGCTTCCTCACGGCCTCCAGTATCGCCGGAGCCGCCTTGAAGTCCATATCCGCCACCCACAGGGGAATGACCTCGTCGCTCGGACTCTCATCCCACTTCACGCAATGCGTTCCCCGTCTTTCTACGATTTCATCGAAATTATATTTCATATTTTTGGTATTTATTTCTCCCCCTGAGTAGGGGGAGTTAGAGGGGGTCTGAAGAAGCGCTTGTTCAGACCACCCCTAACGCCTCCTAACTTAGGAGGGGAAGAGGTTACATTCTTGTCTCTATCACGCAGTTGTTCGGTTGCCGGACGTTCTCATCGATGGTGATACTACCGATGGAATCGGCGATAATGTGTCCGGAAGTGGGATTTTTGATGTTCTCGATATGTCCGCGGATGTCAGCTTCGACGGTCGAATACTCGAACATACGGTCGCACATCTTGTCGATGGTGCAGTTCTCCAACACGAGGTTCTCCGTATAGCAGAGCAGCTGCTCGCCGGCGAGTTGACAGTTCACTAACCGCACGTTCTTCGAGTGCCAGGCTAAGTATTCGCCGTCGAGCGCCGAGTCGTAGACCTCCACGTTCTCGCACTCCCAGAACGAGTCCTTCGTCAGGATCTTCGCGTTGTGCACCTCCACGTTCTTGCAGTATTGGAACACGTATTTCGAGTCGCTCTCCAGTCCGTCGACGTAGATATTCTGTGAAAACATAAACGGATACGTGCCCCCGTGCAGCTTCACGTTCTTGATCCGGATGCCGTCCACCTTCCAGAACGTTTCGTCGGCATCGGTAATCTCCACATTCTCCAGAGTCAGGTTCTTCATCTCTCGGAAGAACTTCGGCCCATCGATGCGCGAGTTTGTCATCACCAGGTCGTTCGTGTACCAGATGGCCGAGCGCGAATCCATCGCGAAATAGCAGTTGTCGATCTTTGCGCCGTCGACGTGCCACCAGGGGTACTTGCCGTAGAACTTGCAGTCGTATGCCTCCATATTCCGGCATTGCTTGATGCCCGACTCTCCGTCGGTAATCGTCACACGCTCCAGTCTCAGGTCGTGAGTGGCGAACAGCGGCCGCTCGCCTCCAAAAGTCTTGTCTTTAATCAGTTCCATGTTGTTTGTATCGTAAAAACCGCCACAAAGATAACTAAAAATCCGTAATCAGCCTACGCCGGTTACGGATTCTAAAACCCTTTTAAAGGTTTTTAATATGTAGAGAAAGAATAGAAAGCCTTAATAGATAGCCAGCAGGCGGTCGCTGATCTGCTCTAACGACTCCATGCAGAGCAGGCTGTTGACGAGATACATGTCGTTCTTAGCCTCGTTCATCTTGAACGTCCTCACCGATGTCACGTTGGGAGCCACTTCACGGTAAAGCGTCACCTCCATCGGCAGATCGTAGGCCTGGAGCGTGGTGTCCCACTTGCTGGTCTCCATGTTGTAGCCCTTCTTATAATATTTATAGGTGTGGCGGAAGTCGTTCACCCAGTCCTTTTTGGCCTCGTCCCAGCGCATGACCTCGCGTGAAGTCAGCCTTCCCTGCTCGTCGTAGCTGTAGCGATACTCCATCTTGGCGCACATCTGGCCCTCGGCCTTCTGCTCGTAGACTTCAATCTTGTGGATGACACCGTCCTCCAGGTCTGAGTTGTACAAATACTGAGAGTTAACGTCGTTAGCGGCGTTGAAATACATCGTTAAAACGGTTGCGATAGTGATAATTGATTCCATAACTCTTTGCTTTTAAAATTAAACTTTTGCCTGTTAGACGCTGCAAAGGTATGAAAAACTACATGCATTTAAGGTTATTTAAATGTTATCTTTAGGTTAATTCTTTTCCTTCTTCGTATCTTTGCCCTCAAATATGCAGGAAAATAAGTATAAATATGTGTCCGTGGGGGCGATGGTGGCGGTGATGCTGCTGCTGGGACTCTATATGTGGATGACCTACCGCTCGGCCGTGCGCGACATCTCCGAACGTGCCGGCAACCAGCTCACGTGGGGCATGTTCTACGAGAGTTACGAGCGGGCGGAGATCGTGTCCGTCGGCGACACGCTCAACCTGCCCTATCTGCGTGGCGACCTCTCGCTGGAATCGTCGGTCGAGGGTATGAACGACGCATTGAGCCATCTCTATCACTCCGAAGTGTCGCTCGACACCCTCGCGCTCTATGTCGACTCGCTGCTCAGCGTGGTGAGTCTCGACCGCGATTTCACCGTGATGGAAGTCGACGCCGACGGCCGCATCCTCCGCCAGAACAACGACCGCCTGTCGTCCGCAGCCCTGAAGACGCGTGTGTTCAGCACCCGTCGCGACCAGTCGCGCGGCATCCGGCTCGCCCTCAACAATCCCTATCCGTCGCTGGCCCGCCGGCTCAGTCCTCTCTTCCTCGCCAGCGCCATCATCCTCATCCTCTTCGGTGCCATCCTCCTGCGGCTGCTGCGCTATCTCGACGAACAGAAGATGATGGCCGACCTCCGCAACGACTTCTCCTACGCGATGGTCCACGACATGAAGTCGCCCCTCTCGTCGATCATCATGGGCGCCCGGTTCCTCCATAGCGGCAAGGTCGACGACAAACCGGAGATCAAGGAGAAGTACTACGCCATCATCGAGAGCGAGGCGGAGCACCTGCTGGCCCTCGTCAACAAGCTGCTCACCATCTCGAAGCTCGAAAACAAGAAGCTCATCCTCAACAAACAGGACGTCAACCTCGAGCCCGTCATCGCCGACATCGTGGAGAAAGCGAAGGCGAAAACGGACAAAAACATCGATTTCATCGTCGATTTGCTCGTCCGTCACGTCCTTGCCGACGAACAATACCTCGCCGAAGCCATCTCGAATCTCGTCGACAACGCCATCAAGTACTCGAAGGAAAACATCGAGATCAGCATCACCACGCAGGACAGCGACAAGTACGTCCTGCTGAAGGTGCGCGACAACGGCATCGGCATCTCCCGCGACGACCAGCGCATCATCTTCGACAAGTTCGGTCGTGCGGCCGTCCACGAACAGAACCGCAAGGGCGGCGTCTCCGGCTTCGGCCTCGGTCTCAACTACGTCGATCAGGTCATGCAGGCCCACGGTGGCAAAGTCAGCGTCACCAGCGAAAAAGACAAATATTCCGAGTTTACACTTTATATTCCTAAATAAAATGAAAAGACCACAGATTACACAGATTTCACAGATTATTTTGATCGATTTTGTCGTAAACGACGAATTACGCCGATTGCTGCGCACCGACAATCGTGGCTTTAGCCACTATAATCTTAGAAAATCTGTGCAATCTGCGAAATCTGTGGTTTAAATAAAGAAAGAATATGGTAAAGTTACTTTTGGTTGAAGACGACGCATCGTTAGCGTATATCGAGAAGACCGGTCTCGAGGACATCATCGGCGGCTACACCGTGACCACCGCCACGAACGGCAAAGAAGGCCTCCAAGCCTGGCAGGACACCAAACCCGACGTGATCATCTCCGACATCGATATGCCCGTGATGAACGGTTTTGAGATGGTGGAGCGCATCCGTGAGACTGATCAGGACGTGATCATCATCTTCACCTCTGCCCTCACTTCGCCCAACGACGTGAAGGCCGGTTACCGTCTCGGCATCAACAACTACGTGAAGAAGCCCTTCGTACCCGAAGAGCTCGACGCCCATATCCAGGCACTCATGAAGATGCGGGGTGGGGCAAAGACACAGAAGGAGACCAGCCACTATCGTCTCGGCAAATATACCCTCGACGCCGATCACGCCACACTGCGCAACGACGAGACGAACCTTTCGCAGACCATCACCCAGCGTGAGGCGCAGATCCTGCAGCTGCTGGCAGAGAACAAGAACAACGTCGTGCGGCGCGAGGCCATCCTCAGCCGCTTCTGGAACACTGAAGATGACTACTTCGCCTCCCGTTCCCTCGATGTATTCGTCAACAAGCTCCGCAAACTCCTCTCCGACGAACCCCGCATCACCCTCAAGACCGTTCGCGGCGTCGGCCTACAATTATTAGTAGAATAACGACCACTAATTACACTAATTAAACTAATTATTCAAGCACAATTCATGCGCAGCAAAATTAGTGAAATTCGTGTAATTAGTGGTTTGTTATTTGCCCATGTTTAGTCTCAGTCCAATCTGAAGGTTGAAGTTCGTGGGGCGGTGTTTGAAGAAGTTCTGGATGTGACTGCCGTTGTCGAAGTAGTGCTTCACGCCTGGCTCGGCATAGATGCCTAATTGCGGGATGAAATTATACTGCACGCCAACAGCCGCATTCACCGACCACTGCAAGTCGTCCTTTTCCAACGTTGTCTCCGAACCCTCCGTCGTCACGTTCGCCTTCACATTGAAGTCCACTTGTCCCCCAGCCGTCGCATAGACATTCAGCCCGCGCCATTGCCACACGTTATACTGTACCGTCAGCGGGATGCCCACATAGTGGAGTGTCTGCTGCCGTTCGTAGACGAGACTGTTCGCGATACTCGTGAAGTCAGAGCGCAGACGGGTATAGACGACACCCGACGATGCGGAGAAACCCGATGAAATGGGGATATTCACGCTCAGTCCGAATGAGATGGGCTGGTAGAACTGTTGCCGCTCCTCGTGGTTCGCCAGATAGACAGGACTGTTGCCGCCACGCGTACCAACGCTACTGGGATTCGTATAGTAATCGTAATTGGCGAGCAGTTCCGGGCTCATCAGCACACCGTTGCGGAACGACTGGTTGCCGAAGCCGTTAGAGGCGTAGAGGTTGAGGGATGCTTTATGGCTTCGCCGCTGTTCATATTCCATAATCTTCCGATCCAACTCGCGAATTACGTCCTCTGGGTGCTTCTCAGACTCTTTGGGCTTTTCTTCAGATAAAATGGGCTGAATGGGTAGAATGGGCTTTTCTTCAGATAAAATGGACTGAATGGGCTGAATGGGCTTTTCTGCCGACTCTTTCTCCGTCTTTTCGTCCGATGAAATCGTCTCTTTGGGTGTGATCTTACCCTGTGCGCAGCTTTCCCCTCCTAAGTTAGGAGGGGTGCCTTTAGGCGGGGTGGTCTGATCCGCCTCATATCTATTCTCATTCTTGCGTCCCTCCGGTAGCAAGCGTCCTTCGGCCGAGCGCCACATACCACCTTCTACCTTCCACAAGATCACCAATCCTCCCACAAACACCGCCGCTACCGCAGCCCATCTCGCCCACAAAGGCACGATCCTTGCCTTTTTCTTCGGAGTCGGCGTCGGGCATACTACCTCCTTCGGCAGTCTCGCCTCGATCTTCTCCCACAGATCATCAGGCACAGGCGCTTCATAGTCTGCCAGATGGTCGCGCAGCCGCTGGGCCCAGTCCTTTTCAGGACCGTGTTTGCCTGTCTGTTGCCTATCCTGTTTCATGTCCTTTGTGAGTTTAAGTATTCCTTTATCATCATTGCGAGCAGCCGTTTGGCCCGTGAGAGTTGTGACATTGATGTTTTTTCGTTGATGCCCAGCCTGTGGGCGATCTCCTTATGCGGCATCTGTCCGAAGACGTGCAGGTTGACGATAATCCTGCTCGTTTTGGGCAGACGGTCGATCATCCCGCTCAATATGTCTGGAGGCACCTCTTCGAGGGGCGTTTCTTCCTCCTCTTCTTCGATTTCATCGGGCAATTGGTCAGAGAGCAGCTGTCTGTCGTGATGCTTCAGCCAGTTGATGGCGCGGTTCGTGGTGATCTTCGCCACCCAGTTCCTCAGCGAGCCCTCACCGCGATATTCGAAGGTGCCGATGGTGGTAAGGATGCTGACGAAGGCGTCCTGCACGATGTCGAGCGCGTCTTCCCGCTCAGGCACGATCCGCAGGCTCACACCCATCGCATATCTGGAGTACCGTTCATAGAGCCGCCGCAACGCCTCCCTGTCTCCAGCCTGTATCGCCTCTATCAGCTGTCGTTCTGTCTCCTGCACGACCTATTTGATTCTTTTTGCAGCCCTGAATACGAATAGCCAGGCAGACTTGTCCGGTGCCTCTTCATCGATGAATGTCGATGTGATAGAGGTGCCTGTTGTCTTGTTTGTGATAGTGACCGTATCAATAGGTATCGCTACCGTCCATAGTCCTGTATTGAAGTCAAATACTGCGGTAGGTTTCTCTTTGATACCCATCAGCACAATATGATACTCCACGTCTTCGATCTTGACATCAAACAAGAGATCACCAACCGTCGTAATTTCTATACCTTGTCTGTTGCTTAGTTGACTATAGGTGGCAGCTTCTGAGTATCCCTGCAGCGAACAGACCATCACCTGTCTGGTGTTAGAGTATGAAGGAGCAGAATCGGACGTAAAGAGCGGCTCCTCGGGATACTTAGCCTTCCTCTCCTCAGTAACGATGCCTAACCTCGGGAAGAGGTAGTCGGCAGGCACGTCGAAGGCTATTTCGTCTTTCGTCACTTCTATCTGTCCCTCGCAGGTCATTCCATACTTGCTCAGCCTCCACTCGCCCCAGAACGTGCCCTCAAGTGCAAGATTGTCAGATGTGTTTTGTATTGTAGCTGGATCCAATCTGGCAATTTCGTCATCAATCCTGTCTTTCGAACAAGACGTGATCACAGCCAGAACCATACTTATCAATATAATTTCAAGTCGTCTCATAACAATTCTTATATTGCTGATCCTTTAATGGAAGATGACTCTTTCTTCGACGGAGCCTGTTAATTTTGTAGCATAGAACCCCAGAAGTATGGTGTCTTCTTTAGTCCTACGAGGTAAAAATTCCCAAACAACTTTCATGTCCCAATGTTGGCCAGTTTGTAGATTTATGAATCTGTAGGTGTTAAACCAGTATTGGAATCTCCACAATCCGGAATTTAAGTTAAACTCTGCGGTAAATTCATGATCCTTACTGACCAAATCGATGCGATAGGGCACGCCGTCAGCCTCGACTCCAAATGAAATGGTATTTGGTTCAGCAGGGCCGATGACAATGGTTTCCCCAGTGTAAGGAGGTTCGTAATCGATATTGATGTTATAACTGGTTTCTGACCAATTGTTCCTGATGCTATAGATCGATGTGGTATAGAAAGGGGCTTGATAGGAATCCAATTGATACTTAATCTCCAAGTCTGTTTTGGGATACTTATAGGATGAAGCGAAGAAGATATTCCCGATGGAATCGGCCAAATTTGCCTTTATTTCAGGATGATTGAGACAAGCATCCTGTATGTCCGTCGCAATACTTTTAAAGAGGCCTTCTGTAGGCAGTTCATCAATGATGATGTATTCGTTGTTTACCATGATGGTTTTAACTGTAGAGTCTTCCACATGGTCCCATGTAACCTCGAACTCGCCTGTCAGTTCTCGACTCGCCATAGGGATAACGGGTTCCGTGTTGTCCTCGTCCTTCGAGCACGATGTGACCAATGCTAAACTCAAAACTACAAATAATAATCCAAACTGTTTCATACCTTATTTATTTATATCCATATCCATAAAGAAGTCTCCAATCAGTACTTTCACGATCAAATGCCTGGGCTTGTTCTTCATCTTCCCATTCAACCACCTTGCCGTCATGATAATAAACCGAATCACAATAGATGCAGGACTTCAAGGGGTCAAAAATGAAGTAATAAAGATTCCCTTTCCACATACATTGATAGACGGAAAACATGTGATAATGATCACCAAGTTCCTCAACTGGTTTCACTTTTTCAGCAATCCATTCAGGTAGTAGATCCAAAGACAGCGTATCGATCTCTGCTGTAACAAATGGCTCAGTTGTCTCTATGCCATCGGCTCCCACATTGTCAGAATCACTGCTACATGCTAAAATACCCAAAGTCGTCATACATATGACAAACAACGAAACAAACACATTCTTTTTCATATTCCTTATTATTTTTATTCCTAATTCCGTTAGTTTTATTGATGATTGATGCCATAGAGCACTTCCTCGCACTTCTGGCGATAGGCTTCTTCCGAAGGCGCGATGGCTACACTGTCGTCCTCCAGTTTCTGACGGCTGATCACCTCCTTCAGGCGGATGCGATAGCTGTGGTTGCCGAATACGGGACGCTCAGACGGCGTGATGGTCAGGCTCATTCTGGTGACGTGACAGCTCAAACTCCTCCGCCAGTCGTTTGCGTTGTGCAAATCCGCATCGGCCCTGAAAATCTCGCACTGCCCCATGTCGAGCGTCTCGCTGCCGTCAGTGGCCTGTCCGCTGAGATAGAGGATACCCTGCGCCGACGTCAGGTTTGGCCACATCATCACCACCCTCACGTCCATTGTCACCTCGCGCTGCCCCTCCGTGCGGATGCCTACATACGTCTTGCTCAGCACCTCTCTTAATTTAAACGTGTATTTGCCGCAGTCTGCAATTCTCGGGTCCGTTGTCGTTGCCTCTACAGAGAGGACGTAGCGGTAGCCCTCCTCAAATTTGAAGCCCTCAATCTCGCCGAGGAAGAATCTTCCGCTCGTCTTGCCGTTGTTGTCGACGGCTTCCATCTGCGGATTGATTCCCGTGTAGGCTCCCCAGTAGGAGCCGCCGATCACGTACTCTGGCTCGATAGTCACCGTCCATACCTCTGTCGTGGGGATGAAATTCCCGTTTTCATCGATGTAACCACCGTCCACATCAGTTCCGTCCGTCGAGCAGGCTGCCAGAAATGTGGCCACTATGAGTGTCATTGCCAGTCTTTTCATCAGTTTCATGACTATTTCATTTTAATCGTTCGTCTATAGCTATAACTGCAAAAATACAAAAGGTTGCATGTTTTTGGCAAAGGTTTAAGATATTTTAAGAAACAAATCAGATTGGCTGTTTGGTGTATGTAAAGATAATTCAAAATTGTATTAAATTGCCAAAAACACCCATTTTGCACACTTTTCTGGCTCTTGGAGTTTCCTTAGCCCAAACATAGAGTTTACCCTAAGGAAAGTCAGACTTTAAATAGCCCAAACTTCCACTCTCAACAGCCCTTCAGAAATGGCACTTTTGTAATAATAGATATGTAAAGCAATATTACCTTTTCTTGTCAAGATGGTCATTTGGTCAAAATGGTTAAAATCGATTTCTGATATTCGTTATAAGTTTAAAAGGTATATTATATAATTATATAATATACCTTTTAATATAAAACCTCTATCTCCAAAACAAAAATGACCATTTTGACCATTATGACCAAAATGACACATCCTCGCCGCGATGGCGAGGATTTATTGTTCAGGCTTCTTTCTCCTTGTAGATCAGCTTGTTGGCGCCGCTGGTGATCTTGAAGGCCTCGGGGTGCTCCTTGATGAAGGAGTCGATGTGGCGGACGCGTTTCTGCTCGAAGATTTCCTCGATGGCGATGAGGATGCCGGTCTCCTCGACGTCGCCGAAGCCGTAGTTGATGGCGGTGCCGAAGAGCTTCATCGTGGGCGAGAGGCTCATGTAGGCGTTGACCAGCGGCGGGATGTTGTAGCCCAGCTTGCGGATCTCGGCGTTGAGGATGCGGTAGTCGTCCTTGAAGTCCTTCTCGCAGAACAGTGCCTCAAGCTCCTTGGGGTCGGCCTCGATCTGCAGCGGTTTCATCGGGGTGATGAGGTTCTCCTTGTCGGCGAAGTGCTTGTGGAGGAAGTAGAGTATCATGTCGCGGCCGCGACGGATATAGGAGGGGTACATGGTGAACTTGCCGAAGAAGTAGTGCACGTTGGGCATGATGACGGTGAGCGCGCCCAGGCCGTCCCAGAGGTTGTCGAGGGCGAAGAGGCTCTTGGCACCCATGCGGGAGCTCTGATAGGGCAGCGAGACGAACGAGCGTCCCAGCTCGATGGTATAGGGGGCGTACTCCTTGAGGAACTTCTCTGAGAAATGGAACATGTGGTTGGTGGCGAGCTTGGGCTGTCCCTTCTCGTCCATCTCCCACTTGGTACCTTCGAGGTAGCGGTAGCCGCCGATGATCTCCTCGGCCTCGGGGTTCCACACGATGAGCTGCTTGTAGCAGTTCTCGCAGATGTCGAATTCGTCGATGTCCATATCCTTGCCCGTGCCGCCTCCTGCCTCGCGGAAGGCTATCTCGCGCAGACGTCCGATCTCCTTCATCACGTTCGGTGCGTTGTGGGCCGTGATGATGTAGATCTCGTTGTGGCTCTTGTTGGTCATGCGGAGCTGCTTGTCGGGGGTCAGCTCCTGTTTGAGGACTTCTTTGTCGATGGGGGCGATGATTTCTTGTTCCATAATCTTTTGGTTGACAGTTTACAGTTTATATACTTCCGAGCGGACGTACTGGGCCCATTCCTTGGGCGTGCGCGATTTGTCGAAGGTCTGCCAGGGGATGGGCTTGCCGATGGCCACGCGGAAGGTCTTGTGGACGTTCTTGTACATCTCGTCGACGAGGAAGAGCATGGCGAGGTTGAAGGGCAGGAACCGGTCGCTGAAATTCGCCAGGCGGTAGAAGAAGTTGGAGTTCTGTCCGCCGAAGTGGATGGGCACGACGTCGCGCTGATACTGGACGCTCTTCGAGATGAAGGTCTTCGTCCAGGGGATGTCGCTGATGACACCGTCCTTCTTGCGGGAGCAGAGTCCGGCGGGGAACATCAGCATGTGGTTCTGGCTCTGGAAGCCTGTCTCGACCATCGCGGGGAAGTTGCGGCTCTGATGGCCGGTCTTGTTGATGGGGATGCAGAGGGGAGCGAGGCCCGGGAGGTTCATGAGCAGGTCGTTGACGAGATAGCGGAAGCGCCCGTCGTAGTGTCGGCCGATGACGGCACCGAGGGCCACACCGTCCTCACCGCCGAGGGGATGGTTGCTGACGAAGGTGTAGAGGCGGCCGTCGTTGGGGTCGGGCAGGTTCTCCTTGCCTTCGATCTCGAGCGTGGTGTCGAGATAGTGCATGCAGTCTTCGAGCCATTCTACGCCGACCTTGTCGCGGCTGTCCCACAGGTAGGCGTTTACCTGGTCCTGATGGGCGATGCGCTTGAGCCAGTTCACGAGGAATCCGGGCACGAACTTTGCCTTCGGACCCATCTTCGATTTGAGTATCTTTTCGATGTCAATCGTCTTTTCTGTCAAGTCTGCCATTTCTCTATTTTCGCTAACAGTCTGCAAAAATAGCACATTTCTTTTAATTGTGTGCATAAATTGAAGAAAAAATGAAATATTTAAATGTATTTTGTACACACAACCCCTCGAAATCATTAAAATAAAGTTAAAATCAAAAAAAAGTGGGGAAAAGTGGAGTGAAGTGGGGAAAAATGTGTAACTTTGCCACCGAATCTATTAATAATAAGGTTTATGCGCTTTTTGGGTAATGTTGAAGCAAAGACAGACGCAAAGGGAAGGGCTTTCCTGCCGGCTGTTTTCCGCAAGGTGCTCTCTGCATCTGGCGAGGAAAACCTTGTGCTGAGGAAGGACGTGTTCCAGTCGTGTCTGGTGCTTTATCCCGAAAGTGTGTGGAATGCCCGGCTCGATATGCTGAAGGAGCAGCTGCGCCCCTGGAAGCCGGCGCACCAGCAGATGTTCCGGCAGTTCGTGTCAGAGGCGGAGGTGGTCACGCTCGACGGCAACGGCCGGTTCCTGATCTCGAAGCGGCTCCAGCGGGCGGCGGGCATCGGACAGGACCTGCAGTTCATCGGAATGGACGACACCATCGAGATCTGGTCGCCGCAGAATCTGCAGAAGACGCTGAAGAGCGACGAGGAGTTCGGTGAGGAGTTTGAGAAGATCATGAACGGAGAAGAAGGTAAAAGTGAACAGTGAAAAGTGAATAATTTGCTACCGCATGATAGTTGAAGGTTACCATACACCAGTGCTCCTGAAGGAGAGCGTCGACGGGCTTGAGATCAAGCCCGGCGGTGTTTACGTAGACGTGACCTTCGGCGGCGGCGGACACAGCCGTGAGATCCTCAGCAGGCTGGGAGCACAGGGACATCTGTACAGCTTCGACCAGGATGAGGACGCGGAGCAGAACATCGTCAGCGATGAGCGCTTCACATTTGTAAGAAGTAATTTCCGTTATCTGAAGAACTGGATGCGCTACTACGGTGTGGAGGAGATTGACGGACTGTTGGCCGACCTCGGAGTGTCGAGCCATCACTTCGATGACGAGACACGCGGCTTTTCCTTCCGTTTCGACGCGCCCCTCGATATGCGGATGAACAAGCGGTCGGGGATGACGGCGGCAGACATCGTGAACAACTACGGCGAGGAGCAGCTGTCGGACATTTTCTACATCTACGGTGAGCTGAAGAATGCCCGTCGGATAGCCGCCGCCATCGTGAAGGCGAGAGCCGCAAAGCGCATCGAGACCACCAGCGAACTGATTCAATTGACAACGGACAATGGAAAATTGACAATTGAAGACGGGAAATGGAAGAAGGACGCCGCGAAGCTGTTCCAGGCACTCCGCATCGAGGTGAACCACGAGATGGACGCCCTGAAGGAGATGCTCAACGGTGCCAGAGACCTCATTAGTGAGGGCGGCAGGCTCTCGGTGATCACCTACCACTCGCTGGAAGACCGTCTGGTGAAGAACATGATGAAGGCGGGCAACGTGGAGGGAAAGGTAAAACAGGACTTCTTCGGGCGTACGGAGTCGCCCTTCCGTCAGATCGGCGGGAAGGTGATCGTGCCGGACGAGGAGGAGCAGGCGAGGAACCCCCGCAGCCGGAGCGCAAAGTTGAGGATTGCAGAAAGAGGTGGGAAGTGAGCCACAGATTTCACAGATAATCACAGAAGGTGGATAGACAAAGAGAAGAAAGATATGGGAAAGAAAGACGATATAGAATTGGAGTTTCAGGAGACGGTCGTGGAAGAGAAGGCAGATCAGACCACCCCTGGCCCCTCCTACTCAGGAGGGGAAAAGGATGCTCTGGAGGATGTTAAGGAACAAACGAAAAAGACTATCCAGAAGATCAAGGAGCAGGCGAAGGAGGAAGACCCCAAGCTGACGCCGGCGCTGACGCTCCGTACGATCCTCGGCGGTGACTTCCTGACGGCCGATATGGTGCGCCGCCAGATATGGCTTTTCCTGCTGATGGTGGTCTTCACCATCGTCTACGTGGCCTTCAGATACCAGTGCCAGCAGGATCTGATCGCCATCGACAAACTGGAGAAAGAGGTGCTCGACGCAAAGTATAGGGCCCTCTCGTGTTCCAGTACGCTGACGGAGAAGTGTCGTGAGAGTCACGTGCTCGAGGCGCTGAAACAGAACAAGGACAGTGTGCTGCACGTCGCCGACCAGCCGCCATACATTATTTATATAAATGAAGAGTGAGAAGTGAAGAATGAGTAAGTTCAGGAACGATAAAGTGATGCCCCGCTATATCATCATCGCGATAGTGATGACACTGATGGGGTTTGCCGTCATCGGCAAGGCCATGTATATCATGACGGCAGAGAAACAGTATTGGACGGAGGTGGCGTCGAGGCTGAAGCGCGACAGTGTGAGCGTGAAGCCCGGTCGCGGAAACATCCTCAGCTGCGACGGACAGCTGATGGCCAGCAGTATTCCTGAATACAAGATATACATTGACTTCCAGGCCGGTGCCGACGACACGACGTGGGTGAAGAAGCGCGACTCGCTGTGGGTGGAGAAACTCGACAGCCTCTGCGCAGGTCTCCACGAGATATTCCCCTCACGGTCGAAAGAAGAGTTCAGGCAGAATCTCATGGAAGGAAAGCAGAAGGTGCAGCGCAATGGCAGCGTGGGTGCCCGCAACTGGGCGATATGGCCCCGACGCATCGACTACAACACGTTCTGTGAGGTGAAGGCCCTGCCGTTCCTTTCGCTGCCGAAATACAGGGGCGGCTTCCACTGGCAGGAGAACAATGCCCGCCGCCGGCCGTTCGGTTCGCTGGCACAGCGCACCATCGGCGATATGTTCGGTGCGAAGGACAGCGCGAAGTATGGTCTCGAACTCTCCTTCGACACCATCCTGCGTGGTACCAACGGCCTGATGCACCGCCGGAAGGTCTTGAACAAGTACATGGACATCCCCGTGCTGAATCCTATCGACGGAGCCGATATCGTGACCACCATCGACGTGGGGATGCAGGACTTGGCTGAGCACGCCGTCATCGACGAGTTGAAGGAGATCAATGGTGAGATGGGCGTCGCCATCCTGATGGAGGTGAAGACGGGCGACATCAAGGCCATTGTGAATATGGAGAGGGGATCCGACGGCGAGTATTACGAGATGGTGAACCGCGCCATCAGCTTCCGTTGTGAGCCGGGATCGGTGTTCAAGGTCGCCTCCTTCCTCGTGGCCCTTGATGACGGGGTGGTGGACACGAGCTTTGTCATCCATACCGGCAGCGGTGTGATGGAGATGCACGGCCGTTCGATGAAGGACCACAACTGGCGTCGCGGCGGTTATCAGGACATCAATGTGGCGCGGGCCCTTGAGGTCAGTTCGAACATCGGTGTGAGCTACGTGATCGATAAGTTCTATGGCAGTAATCCGACCAAATATGTGCAGGGTCTCTACCGAGTGGGCATCCACGAAGACCTGAAGATTCCCCTCGTGGGTTACCAGCCGCCGTATATCCGTATGCCGGACACGAAGACCACCAACCGCGCGAAATACTGGAGTAAGACCACGCTCCCCTGGATGAGCATCGGCTACGAGACGCAGATTGCGCCCATCAATACGGTGTCGTTCTATAACGCCATCGCCAACAACGGTAAGATGATGAAGCCCCGCTTCGTGAAGCAGCTGGTGAAGGACGGGCAGGTGATCCGCGAGTTTGAACCCGAGGTGCTGAAGGAGCGCATCGCGAAGCCGCAGGCCATCAAGACGATGCAGACGATCCTGGAGCATGTGGTGAGTCAGGGCCTGGGCCGTAAGGCGGGCTCGAAGAGCTTCAAGGTGGCTGGAAAGACGGGAACGGCACAGGTGGCCGACCAGTATGGCGGCTACCATTCCGGCACCACACGCTACTGGCTCTCGTTTGCCGGCTACTTCCCCGCCGACGATCCCCGCTATACGTGTATCGTCTGTCTGAAGAAGTCGGGACTGCCCGCTTCTGGTGGCGGTATGAGTGGTGTGGTGTTCCATAAGATCTCTGAGGGTGTGATGGCGCAGCACCTGAAGCTTAGCGTCGACGATGCCCGTGATGAGAACTCCTCCTTTACGCCAGAAGTGAAGACGGGCGACACGGAGGCTGCCAGCTATGTGATGAACAGTCTTGGCGTGAAAGGTGAGCAGGCCAGTGTCCAGCAGACAGCGCGCAACATTGTGCCGAACCTCGTCGGTATGGGTGCCCGCGATGCGGTGTACCAGTTGGAGAGCCGGGGTGTGAAGGCCCGCGTGAGAGGTCGCGGTAAGGTGAAGTCGCAGAGTATCTTTGCAGGAACCGCCGTGAAGCAGGGAATGGTGTGCGAGCTGGTGATGAATTGAGAAGTTAAAGAAGTTAAGGAAGTTAAAGGAGTTAAAGAAGATAAGCGATATGAAACTGAAGGAACTGCTTAAGAATGTAGAGGTGCTCAACGTGCTCGGTGACGCAGACATCGAGATTACGGGTGTAAACATCGATTCCCGCCGTATTGAGGCAGGACATCTGTTCGTGGCCATTCCCGGCACTCAGACCGACGGTCACAAGTTCATTCCCAAGGCCATCGAACAGGGAGCGGTGGCGGTGTTGTGCGAATACTTCCCCAACAGGCGGGAGCCCGGCATCACCTACATCGCCGTAGAATCGACGGAGGATTGCGTCGGCGAGGTGGCTACGCAGTTCTATGGCGAGCCCTCACAGAAGCTGAAGCTTGTGGGAGTCACGGGTACCAACGGCAAGACAACCATCGCCACCTTATTATATAATATGTTCAGGAAGTTCGGACATAAGTGCGGTCTGCTCTCCACCGTCTGCAACTATATCGAAGGCGAGGCCATCGCCGCAGACCATACGACGCCCGATCCCATCGAGCTGAATAGGCTCCTGGCCCGGATGGTGGAGGCTGGCTGCGAGTATGCCTTCATGGAGTGCAGCAGTCACGCCATCGCCCAGAAACGTATTGGAGGACTGCACTTCGCCGGCGGTATCTTCACGAACCTGACGCGCGACCATCTGGACTATCACGGTACCTTCGAGAACTACCGCGATGCGAAGAAAGCCTTCTTCGACGGTCTCACGAAGGATGCCTTCGCCATCACCAATGCCGACGACAAGAACGGAGCGTTTATGGTACAGAACTGTGAGGCGACGGTGAAGACCTATTCCACCCGCAGTATGGCGGACTTCAAGGCGAAGATTATCGAGTGCCACTTCGAGGGTATGTATCTCGACATCAACGGCAAGGAGGTGGGCGTGCAGTTCATCGGCAAGTTCAATGTGAGCAACCTGCTCGCCGTCTATGGTGCAGCGGTGATGCTGGGCAAGAAGCCCGAAGACATTCTGCTCATCCTCAGTACGCTGAAGAGTGTGAGCGGCCGTCTGGAACCTCTGCGTTCGCCTGAAGGCTATACCGCCATCGTCGACTATGCCCATACGCCCGACGCTTTGGAGAATGTGCTCAATGCGATCCACGAGGTGCTCGACGGTAAGGGTAAGGTGATTACCGTCTGTGGTGCAGGCGGTAACCGCGACAAGGGCAAGCGTCCGCTGATGGCCCAGGAGGCGGTTAAGCAGAGCGACCGTGTGATCATCACGTCTGACAATCCCCGTTTCGAGGAACCGCAGGACATCATCAACGATATGCTGGAAGGGCTCGACGCCCGCCAGATGAAGAAAGTCATCAGCATCGTTGACCGTCGCGAAGCCATCCGTACCGCCTGTATGATGGCAGAGAAGGGCGATGTGATCCTCATCGCAGGCAAGGGTCATGAGGACTATCAGGAGATTCAGGGTGTGAAGCACCACTTCGACGACAAGGAAGTGGTGAAAGAGATTTTCTTGAAATAACGTCATAACGAGATAATGAGATAACGAATTTACGTCATAACGAAATAACGACACTATGCTTTACTATTTCTTCAGGTTCTTAGAGCAGTATGATATGCCGGGTGCGCATATGTGGAGCTATGTCTCCTTCCGTTCGTTGCTGACGATGATCCTGGCATTGCTGATCTCCGCGTGGTTCGGCGAGAGGTTCATCAGGTGGATGAAGCGTCGGAAGATCTTCGAGACGGAGCGTGATCCGAGTATCGACCCCTTCGGCGTAGAGAAGAAGGGCGTACCCACGATGGGCGGCATCATCATCATTGTCAGCATCCTGATACCGGTGCTGCTACTCTGTCGTATCAGAAACATCTACATCATCCTGATGATAGTCACCACCCTCTGGCTGGGATTCCTCGGATTCCTCGACGACTATATCAAGATATTCCGAAGGAACAAGGATGGACTGAAAGGCAAATACAAGATCGTGGGACAGGTGAGTATCGGATTCATCGTCGGTCTGACGCTGTGGCTGAGTCCCGATGCCGTCGTGCGCGAGACGTTGAGCGAGCCACAGATGACACAGATAACACAGAAAGAGGCGATTAACTCAGGGACAGTTGACGCAGTGGTGAAGCATAAGAAGGAGGCAGTGAAGAGTCTGCAGACGACGATTCCCTTCTTGAAGAACCACAACCTGAACTACTCCGACGTGCTGGGATTCTTGGGTAAGAACAAGGTGGCTGCTGGATGGGTGCTGTTCGTGCTGATGACCATCCTCGTGGTGACGGCGGTCTCCAACGGTGCCAACCTGAACGACGGTATGGACGGTATGTGTGCGGGCAACTCCGCCATCATCGGTGTGGCGCTGGGCATACTGGCGTATGTGTCGTCGCACATTGGCTATGCCTCGTATTTCGACATCATGTACATCCCGCATTCCGAGGAGCTGGTGGTGTTCTTATGTGCCTTCATCGGTGCGATGGTCGGATTCCTGTGGTATAACGCTTACCCAGCCCAGGTGTTCATGGGCGATACGGGTTCGCTGACCATCGGCGGCATCATCGGCGTCTGCGCGGTGATCATCCACAAGGAACTGTTGCTGCCGATTCTCTGTGGCATCTTCTTCGTGGAGAGCCTGAGTGTGATCATCCAGACGCAGTGGTTCAAGATCCAGAAGAAGAAGGGCAGGCGGGTGCGTGTGTTCCGGGCGACGCCGATACACGACAACTTCCGTAAACTCGACTCGCAGCTTGACGCTACCAGCCGTTATATCCTGAAGGGATGGCCCAACCGTCCTTTCCATGAGTCGAAAATCACCATCCGCTTCTGGATCACGTCCATCATCCTGGCGGCATTGACGATAATAACGCTTAAGATGAGATAGAGACCCACCCCTAACCCCCTCCCCAGGGGAATGGGGATTGGATAGTTCTAAAGGATTTGTAAATAATAAAATGGAAAATAAGAGAATATGGAAATTATAACCAAAGGTAAGAGTAATCAAGCTCCCTTCCCTTCGGGAGGGGCTGGGGGTAGGTTAGTCGTATTAGGAGCAGGAGAGAGCGGCGCAGGAGCAGCCGTCCTCGCGAAGAAAGAGGGATTCGATGTGTTCGTATCGGATATGTCGAAAATTGCCGATAAGTATAAGAAGATGCTCGACGACCGCCATATTGAGTGGGAGGAGGGACAGCATACGGAGGAAAAGATCCTGAATGCCGACGAGATCATTAAGAGTCCGGGTATTCCCGATACGGCACCGATGATCGTGAAGGTGAAGGAGAAGGGTATCCATATCATCAGCGAGATTGAGTTTGCCGGCAGATATACGGATTCGAAGATGATCTGCATCACGGGTTCTAACGGTAAGACCACCACTACCTCACTGATCTACCATATCTTCAAGGAAGCAGGATACGATGCCGGTCTCGCAGGTAATATCGGTAACTCGCTGGCGTTGCAGGTGGCCGAAGACCCGCATGAGTACTATATCATCGAACTCAGTTCGTTCCAGTTGGACAATATGTACGACTTCCGCGCCAATATCGCCATCTTGCTGAATATCACGCCCGACCATCTGGACCGTTACGACTTCAAGATGCAGAACTATGTCGATGCGAAGATGCGTATCATCCAGAACCAGACCCCGCAGGATGCCTTCATCTACTGGGCCGACGACCCCATTATTAAACGGGAGCTGGTGAAGTATGACATCAAGGCTATCCAGTATCCGTTCTCGGAGCTGAAGGAGAAGGGTGTCATCGGCTATATCGAGGAAGGTCAGTACAAGATTGAGAAGCCTGAGCCGTTCAATATGGAACAGGAGAGTCTGAGTCTGACGGGCCGTCATAATATCTACAACTCTCTCGCTGCAGGTATCGCCTCTAAAGTCGCCGGTATCAAGAACGAGGAGATCCGCAAGAGTCTGAGTGACTTCCCCGGCGTGGAACACCGTCTGGAGAAAGTCTGCATGGTGCGTGGCGTGCAGTATATCAACGACTCGAAGGCCACCAATGTCGATGCCTGCTGGTATGCGCTGGAGGCGATGAAGACAAAGGTTGTGCTCATTGTCGGTGGTAAGGACAAGGGCAACGACTACGATCCCATCAAGCCGCTGGTGAAGGAGAAATGTTCGGGAATCGTCTACCTTGGTGCTGACAACCAGAAGCTGCACGACAATTTCGACAGTCTGGGCATTCCCGTCCGCGACACCCACTCGATGAAGGACTGTGTGGCAGCCTGCTACGAGCTGGCCAGTCCCGGTGAGACCGTGCTGCTCAGTCCTTGCTGCGCTTCCTTCGACCTCTTCAAGAATATGGAAGATCGCGGCGAACAGTTCAAGGAACTGGTAAGGAATCTTTAAATTGTCATATCATTATAACGTCATATCGTAAATCTCTCGATGAATATTAAGATAGGGAATCTGTTTAAGGGTGACAAGGTCATCTGGATGGTACTGCTCTTCCTGTGCCTTATCAGTGTGGTCGAGGTGTTTTCCGCTTCGAGTTCGCTGACGTATAAGAGCCAGAACTATCTGTCGCCCATCTTCGGTCACTCGTGGAAGATCATCATGGGTGTGGCAGCGGCGATCTTCCTCTTGAACGTCCCGTGCCGTTTCTTCAAACTTGTGACGCCGGCGCTGCTCATCGTCTCGGCGATTATGCTGGTGTGGGTGCTCTGCTTCGGTGAGAAGACGAACGATGCCGGGCGCTGGATCAGTCTCTTCGGTCTGCAGTTCCAGCCTTCGGAGATTGCGAAGGGTACGCTGGTGCTTGTGACGGCACAGATCCTCAGCGCGATGCAGCGGGAGGACGGTGCCGACAAACGGGCGTTCAAGTTTATTCTGATTGTCGTGATCCCCTTCATCGGCCTTATCGGACTGGAGAACCTCTCTACGGCCGTACTCATCATGGTGGTCATCTTCCTGATGATGTTTATCGGCCGTGTGCCGTTTGCGCAGTTGGGAAAGATGATGGCTGGCGGTGCATTGGTCATCGTGTTGTTCATCGGACTGGCCTATATGGCAAGCAGTCTGGAGGGCAGCGACGAGACGGCTGAGACACAGACGGAGACCGTCGCCAACGGTAAGACGGAGAAGAGTACGAAGAAAGGCCTTCTGCACCGCTTTGCCACGTGGAAGAGCCGTATCGACAAGAAACTGAACTCGAAATACGTGGCTCCGCAGGACTACGACCTCGACAAGGATGCCCAGATAGCACATGCGAATATCGCCATCGTGAACAGCAACATCATCGGCAAGGGTCCCGGACAGTCTATCGAGCGCGACTTCCTGCCACAGGCGTTCAGCGACTTCATCTTCGTCATCATCGTCGAGGAACTGGGCATTATCGGTGCAGGCTTCGTCGTGCTGTTGTATATCGTGCTGCTCTTCCGTGCAGCCCGTATCGCCAGCCGCTGCGAAAACAATTTCCCCGCCTTCCTCGTACTCGGGCTGGCACTGATGCTGGTGATTCAGGCATCATTCAATATGCTGGTGGCTGTGGGCATCGCTCCGGTGACGGGACAGCCGTTGCCGCTCATCTCCAGAGGCGGCACTTCGACCATCATCAACTGTGCCTATATTGGAGCTATATTAAGTGTTAGCCGTTCTGCGAAAAAAAAGGGTGATAAAATGTCGTTAAACGAAATATAATTTGTAATTTTGCACGCAAATTAAAAAAAAGAGTAAGGAAAAAAGGAGTAAGGAGTATGGGCAAAGCATTAAGAGTCATTATCAGTGGAGGCGGTACCGGCGGCCATATTTTCCCCGCTGTATCCATTGCCAATGCCATCATGGACTTGTGTCCTGATGCTTCCATCCTGTTCATCGGTGCCAAGGGCCGTATGGAGATGCAGCGTGTGCCGGCAGCAGGCTATGAGATCGAAGGCCTGCCCATCCGCGGATTCTTCCGTCCGTTGTGGAAACCGGCGAACATCGGTGTCGCCATCGACTATCTGAAGAGCAAATGGCTCGCTAAGAAGATCCTGCGCGAGTTCAAGCCAGACGTGGCGGTGGGCGTCGGAGGCTATGCCAGCAGTGCTGCCCTCGGTGCTGCGAACAGCTTGGGCATACCCACACTCATCCAGGAGCAGAACAGCTATGCTGGGCTCGCTAACAAGCAACTCGCCGCTAAGGCTTCGAAGATATGTGTGGCGTACGAAGGTATGGAACGCTTCTTCCCGGCAGACAAGATTATCCTGACGGGTAATCCCGTACGCCAGAACCTGCTCGACACGAAGCTCTCCCGTGAGGAGGCTGCCCGTCAGCTCGGCTTCGATCCCAAGAAGAAGATGATCCTGTTGGTGGGCGGAAGCTTGGGAGCGCGTACCATCAACGAGAGTGTGCTGCAGCACCTCAACCTCGTGAAGGCGTGCGATATCCAGTTCTTCTGGCAGACGGGCAAGTATTACAGCGCTGAGATCGCCGAGCGCCTGAAGGGTGAGGACATCCCGAACCTGAAGGTGACGGACTTCATCGCCGATATGGGTACCGCCTATCGTGCTGCCGACCTCGTCATCAGTCGTGCGGGTGCCAGCAGCATCTCCGAGTTCTGCCTTATCGGCAAACCCGTCATCCTCGTGCCCAGTCCCAATGTGGCTGAGGATCACCAGACGAAGAATGCGCTCGCCCTCGCTAACAAGGAAGCCGCCCTCTATGTGAAGGACGCTGAGGCTCCGGACATCCTGCTCGACCTCGCCGTCAGGACTGTGGTGGACGAAAAGCGCCTGAAGGTGCTGAGTGAGAACGTAAAGAAACTCGCGCTGCCCGACTCTGCGGAGATTATCGCCCGTGAGGTCATCAAATTAAAACCTACCCCCTAACCCCCTCCCCAAGGGAGTGGGGATCGGATAGTTCTAAAGGTGAAAAAATGAAAAGATGAATAATAAGATAGATATGGGAAAAAACAATGCTAAGAGTAATCAAACTCCACTCCCCTCGGGAGGGGCTGGGGGTAGGTTACAAGCAGTCTACTTCATTGGTGCCGGCGGCATCGGCATGAGTGCCATCGCCCGCTATTTCCTGAAGAAGGGTCTCGTCGTAGCGGGTTATGACAAGACCCCCTCCGAACTGACACGCCATCTGGAAAAGGAAGGCGTGCTGATGCACTATGAAGAGAACGTCGACGAGATCCCCTTTGCCTGCAAGCAGCCGAAGACCTGTCTCGTCATTTACACCCCCGCCATCCCGACAAGCCACAAGGAACTCTGCTTCTTCCAGGAGAATGGCTTCGAGATCCAGAAGCGGGCACAGGTGCTCGGCACCCTTACGCAGTCGCACAAGGGACTTTGTGTCGCAGGAACCCACGGCAAGACGACCACCTCAACGATGTGCGCCCATATCATGCACCAGAGTCATCTTGACTGTAACGCATTCCTCGGTGGCATCTCGAAGAACTATGGTACGAACTATATCCTCTCCGACAGCGACTTTGTCGTCATCGAGGCTGATGAGTTCGACCGTTCGTTCCACTGGTTGCGCCCCTGGATGAGTGTCATCACCAGCACCGACCCTGATCATCTCGATATCTACGGCACGAAGGAGGCCTACCTCGAGAGTTTCCGCCACTATTCGGAACTCATCCAGCCCGGTGGTGCGCTGATCATCCATCGCGACCTGGAGATGAAGGAGAACCTGCAGAACGGAGTGCGTCGCTATGACTATAGTCTCAGCGAGGGCGACTTCCATGCGGAGAACATCCGCATCGTCAATGGCGGCATCACCTTCGACTTCGTCTCTCCCATCGAATGCGTGAAGGATGTGGAGCTTGGACAGCCCATCCCCATCAATATCGAGAACGGCATAGCCGCAATGGCGATGGCTCAGTTGAATGGCTGTACGGCCGACGAGCTGCGCTACGGCATAAAGACTTATGGTGGTGTGGACCGTCGTTTCGACTTTAAGATCAAGAGCGAGCGGCTGGTGTTCCTCAGTGACTATGCCCATCACCCGAAGGAAATCTACCAGAGTGCGAAGAGCATCAGGGAACTCTATAAGGATAAGCGCATCACGGCCATCTTCCAGCCTCACCTCTATACTCGTACCCGTGACTTCTATAAGGATTTCGCTGAGGCGCTGAGTCAGTTGGATGAGGTCATCCTCACGGAGATCTATCCCGCCCGTGAACTGCCCATTGAGGGCGTTACCTCGCAGCTCATCTACGACAACCTGAAGGATGGCGTAAAGAAAGAGATGATCCAGAAAGATCAGGTGCTCGACTATGTCAAGACCCACAAGTTCGAGGTGCTCGTCATCCTCGGTGCCGGCGACCTCGATAACCTCGTCCCCCAAATCACCAAACTTTTGAAGAGTAAGATCAAATAAATCGTCAAATAGTAAATCGTAAATTTCTCAATGATCATCAACTGGAAGAAGTCCCTCATTGTCCTCTGCGATGTTGTTATCGCCGGTTATCTGGTGATGGCTGTCACGTCGTTCAATAAGCCCGATATCGCCGCCACCCACTGCACGGAGGTGAAGACAGATATCGAGCAGAACATCGTGGACGGATTCCTGACGGCTGACGAAATCGGTAAGATGCTACGTCAGGAAAAAGTCTATCCCCTCTCGCAGCCTATGCACGACGTCAGCGCACGGAAGATTGAGGAAACACTCCAGAAGAGTCCGTTCGTAGAGAAGGCGGAGTGCTATAAGACGCAGAGCGGAGAAGTCTGCATCCATGTGCGGCAGCGTGTGCCGGTCGTCAAGGTGATGGCCGACAACGGTGAGAACTATTACATCGATTCTCACGCCAGCGTGATGCCGGAGAACCGGTTCGTCAACGACCTCATCATCGCTACTGGCCATATCAGCCATAAGTATGCCCAGACGTATCTGAGCAGCGTGGCCAACTATATCATGCAGGATAAGTTTTGGCAGAATCAGATTGTGCAAATCAACGTCCTGCCTGACCTGACGATGGAGCTCGTGCCGCGTGTGGGTGACCATATCATATTCATCGGTGCACCTATGGGCGTGGCCCGGAAACTGGACCGTATGCGTAAGTTCTATCTCTATGGTCTGAATAAGGCCGGCTGGAACAAATACTCTTATATCAACGTCGAATTCGACAATCAGATCATTTGCAAGAAAGCAAAGAATAAATCGTAAATTAGTAAATCGTAAATATATATGGTGGCAGCAAAGGAATTTATCGTAGCAATCGAACTCGGCTCATCCAAGATGACCGGTATCGCAGGACAGAAGAACCTCGACGGCAGCATCAACGTACTCGCCGTTGTGAAGGAGAGCTCGTCCTCTTTCATTAAAAAGGGCGTGGTCTACAATATCGACAAGACCGCCCAATGCCTTACCAGCATCATCAAGAAGCTGGAGAACCAACTCAAGACTGAAATCACGCAGGTGTACGTCGGTGTGGGCGGACAGTCCATCCGCAGTGTCCGTAACATCATCACCAAGGATCTGCCCAGCGAGACCATCGTCACGCAAGAGATGGTCATCGAGCTGATGGATGCTAATCGTAATATGACCTATCAGGATCAGGAGATCCTCGATGCAGCCGTACAAGAGTATAAGGTAGGCTCGCAGCTGCAGCTTGACCCCGTGGGTATCCAGGCCACCCGACTTGAAGGCAACTTCCTCAACATCCTTGAGCGTAAGGCTTTCTACAGGAACCTGAACAAGTGTTTCGAGACTGCCGGCATCCGCGTGGCGGAGATGTACCTCGCTCCGTTGGCACTCGCCGACAGCGTACTCACCGAGGCAGAGAAACGTTCGGGTTGTGTGCTCGTCGACCTGGGCGCCGACACCACCACCGTTTCCGTCTATTCAAAGAATATCCTGCGCCACCTCGCCGTCATCCCCCTCGGAGGCAACAACATCACCAAGGACATTGCCACCCTGCAGATGGAGGAAAGCGACGCCGAGCGCATGAAACTGAAATACGCTTCGGCCTTCACCGACAACAACGAGATCGACAACGACCTGAAATACTCTATCGACACCGAGCGTCAGATTGAGAGCCGTCGGTTCATCGAGATCGTTGAAGGACGTCTTGAAGAGATCATCGAGAACGTGTGGTTCCAGGTGCCGTCAGAATTCTACGACAAGCTGTTGGGCGGTATTATCCTCACAGGTGGCGGTTCGAACATGAAAAATATCGGGCGCGCCTTCGCCAACCATACACACGTCGAGAAGATCCGCGTCGCGAAGTTTGTCACGCAGACCATCCTCTCCAACAACGAGGACATTAAGTCACACAACGGCATGATGAACACCGTACTCGGCCTGCTGGCCAAGGGCGACATCAACTGTGCCGGCGAGGGTGTCGATCCTAATGGTGACCTCTTCAGCACGAGGAAGGAAACTCCTGCTGTGGCTGACTCCCGTCAGCCCCGTCAGGCGAGCGAGACACCTCAGGGTGTCATCCGTACCGAGAACGAGAAGAAGGCTGCCGAGGAGGAGCGCCGCCGTCAGCAGGAAGAGGAAGAGCGCCGTCAGCAGGAGCAGGAAGAGGCTGAGCGTCAGCGCATCGCTGAGGAGAAACGCCAGAACAGTTTCTGGAACAAGGCCATTAAGGGCATCAAGAAGTTCGGTAAGTCTATGATTGAAGAAGAATGACCTACCCCCTAACCCCCTCCCAAAGGGAGTGGGGATTGGATAGTGTAAAGATGAAAAGTGAAATAGTAAATCGTAAATAATATGTCAGACAATAATATTCAGATTCTGGATTTCGGAGCACCCGAGAAGGAACATAGTATCATCAAGGTGATTGGTGTCGGTGGCGGAGGTGGCAATGCCGTCAACCACATGTATCGTGAGGGCATACATGATGTCACGTTTGTACTCTGCAACACAGACAACCAGGCGCTCAACGACTCGCCTGTACCCGTCCACCTGCAGTTAGGTAAGGAAGGTCTCGGCGCAGGTAATAAGCCCGAGAAGGCCCGCCTGGCTGCTGAAGAGAGCATCGAGGACATCCGTTCTATGCTCTCCGACGGCACCCGTATGGCGTTCATCACCGCTGGTATGGGTGGAGGCACCGGTACTGGTGCAGCACCCGTCATCGCCCGAGTCTCGAAAGAGCTGGGCATCCTCACCGTCGGTATCGTCACCATCCCCTTCCGTTTTGAGGGCGACCGTAAGATCGACCAGGCCCTCGACGGCGTGGAGGAGATGCAGAAGCATGTCGACGCCCTGCTTGTCATTAATAATGAACGCTTGCGTGAGATCTATCCTGAGCTCTCTGTGCTCGACGCCTTCGGCAAGGCCGACGATACGCTTTCTGTAGCCGCCAAGAGCATCGCGGAAATCATCACCGTACACGGACTCATCAACCTCGACTTCAACGATGTGAAGACCGTTCTGAAGGACGGAGGCGTCGCCATTATGTCTACTGGTTACGGCGAGGGCGAAGGTCGTGTGAAGAAGGCTATCGAAGACGCACTCAACTCTCCGCTGCTCAACGACAACGATATCTTCAATTCGAAGAAGATCCTGCTCAGCATCTCGTTTGCCGGCTCGAAGGACGGTCAGCAGTCGCTGATGATGGAGGAGATGAACGACGTGAACGACTTCATGGCGAAGTTCGGCAACGACTTCGAAATCAAGTGGGGTCTCGCTACCGACATCGAGCTGGGCAAGAAGGTGAAGGTCACCATTCTCGCCACCGGCTTCGGCATCGAGAGCATCGACGGTATGAACAGCCACCTGAAGAAACAGAGCCAGGAAGACATCAACCGCATCGCCGCCGAGCAGGAGAAGGCCGCCGAGCGTCAGGACCGCCGTAACCGCTACTATGGTGGCGAGGGTGCTACGAAGCGCTACAAGCGTCGTCCGAACATCTACCTTTTCCGTCCTGAGGACCTCGACAACGACGATGTCATCTCAGCCGTGGAGCAGACGCCCACCTACAAGCGTACCCGTGAGATCCTCGACAGCATCAACTCCCAGGCCAGCAATGATGCTGCGGCTGACTATGACGTGCCCCCGATAGAACCCTTAGAACCCGTTCAGGGGGTTATCAAGTTTTAACGTGGCCCGTCTTGTCGTCCTCATCATCCTCTCAGTCTCTTTCCTGAGCCTCGAGGCTCAGGATCTGGCTACGAAACTGGTTGGCTTAGACCATCGGCTCTCCTCCGAGAATACGGGGGTGCTCGCCGTTGATGCCGACGCGCTTGCGTTCTTCAAGAATAATGAGTTCGACGGCGAGCAGGCTACGGGATACACTCTCCCAGGCTTCTGGCTGCAACCGCGCCTCTCTTATCAGCCTCTCGACAACGTACGTCTTGAGGCTGGTTTTCATGCTGCCGTTTATGATGGAGCCAATAAATACCCGTGTTTCGCCTATCACGACATCGCCCGATGGAAGGGCGACCAATATCAGAGCGGTGCGCATATTCTGCCATTCTTGCGTGCACAGGCACAGTTGGGCAGCGTCACTTTCGTTCTTGGCAATATCTACGGTGGTGCCAATCACGGCGTCGTTGAGCCTCTGATGAATGCCGAGGTGAATCTCACGCAAGACCCGGAGATGGGCTTCCAGATTCTCGTCGACCGTCCCCGCTACCGCCTCGATGCCTGGATCAACTGGCAGAGCTTCATCTTCCGGGCTGATACCCATCAGGAGGCCTTCACCGTAGGAATCTCCCAGCGCATCGCCCTCAATGCTCCGGAGAGGCCCCTTGCCTTCTATATCCCCATCGACATTCTCTTCCAGCATCGTGGGGGAGAGATCGATTCCACTGATACGGGCGTGCAGACGCTCGACAATGCTGCTCTCGGCCTCGGTCTGCGATGGAACCGGGGGAGCAAGTTCTTTAATGGCCTCACAGCCGAAGCCCTGGTGCTCTATAGTTGGCAGCAGGTGGGACATTTATGGCCTTTCGATAAAGGCCTGGGCGGAGGGCTTACTTTGAGTGGCGACTTCCTCCGTCAAGTGCGCCTTTTCGCCACTACCGTTTGGGCGCATAACTCCTGTCCTTTCTACGGCTCGCCCTTCTTTTCCACCTTCTCTACCGAGACGGGTCGCGACCTCTCCAGCGTCTTCACTTCCCACATCGGTGCCGAGTGGAGCCACACTTTCGCTCCAGGCTACGTCCTCGGCGCAAAACTCGACACCTACCTCTGCGCTCCTTCCCACGAATCTCTCACCAACAACTTCTGCTTCGGCGTCTTCCTCCGCTGCAGCCCCCACATCCTCATCAAGCGTTTCGCCCCATAACAAGGATGTTGCAGGGGAGTTGCTTCCAGTACACACAAATCTTCATTCCGCTAAATGTTTGTGCGAAAATCATCATTTAAACACAATCATATCAGCCAATTGCAGGAAGTAATCGTTGCTCCAGATGTCGAGTTCGCGCTTGTCGATGATGTAAGGGATAACATCGGCCTTTACGATATCAATGTCTGCTTTGGAAATACGTTCCTTTAGGAGTTTCAAAAAGAATTCCTTGGTAAGGTCGATATCATTAAACTCCTTTGTTCTCACTCTCAGATGCTCAAAATCCAATGCCACACGATTTCTAACATACCATTCGAAATCATACCAGTCGCGTCCCTTTATGCGATTCTTCCATGCACGAAAAGTAAGAGCATGCATTTTTCCTGCATACAGATCGGGCAACGTAAAGCAACGTGTGGTAAACGAGAAGGGCTGCATCAGCAGCTTCTGTTCCGTAGAAAACTCAAGAGGAGGATTGATGTCAACCTCGATCTTTATCTTCAATGTCTTTTCAGTCTGAAACGTCAGGTTGTACACATCGGTATTATCTTTCAGAAAAGCTGATTCTACCTTGCCAAAGTTACGCTTGTCCTTCTTAGTGATAGTAACCGTTCGCCCTAAGAGCCGAGCCTCTTCAATGATGGCAGGAAAATAGGTTTCGAGAGTAAAATTTGGGTTCTTCTCCAGTAATGAGAAATCCATATCCTCGGAATAGCGTCTCAATCCGTGAAATATCCTGAGACACGTACCACCATAGAAGGCAGCCTCCTTAAAGAAACCGCCACGATACAGACCACTCAGCACTACCTGCTGCATCACCTCGTAGAGTGCATTCTTCCTATCGTTATCGCCTTCGATAGTGTGCTGCTCTATCATTTGTTCAAAGATGTCTGACATGCTTAATATACTTAATCAATGCGTTAATACTCGTCTGCCTACGGCTTACTAATGCACATCGTTCCAGAAGCTTGATATCAAATCTCGCGAGTGCATCAGTATCGAAACGGATGTCTTCCTCAAGATATGTCTCGACATCCTTCATGAAGCGTAGATTCAAGCTCTTGCTAAAGTTAATCACATCGCAAAGCGCCTTTTCTGGGGTAGCTATCAAGAAACTAACACCATCGGCCTGCTCTATTCTTACGCCAACTGCGAAGTATTCTGGCGAGCAGTTCTGATAACTGAAACGGCCTACAGCATTCTCAAAATCTCTGGAATGCTTGGTGGTGATTGATGTTACCTGATACACACGTTCTGGTATCAACCCATAATAGCGCAAGGCATATTCACATCCCACATACGATGGCCCGTAAATGTGGTTGGCTATCAGTTCCTTCGACAGTTCCTTACCGGTCTCCATCTTGCAGGCCACGTACATTCCCTTCTTTAAGCGTATAATCTGGCCATTTTTTTCGAGCGCACGCGCCTTCTCGTTAATATGCTTGTTTTTCGGAAAAACCGCACTTAGCACATTAACGTCAAAAGGGATATTACCTATGTTCTCAAATGGTGTCATCTAAATACAATTAGTGCTTGAACGGTGCAAATATAGTCATATTTCGTACATCATACAAATATTATTATGGTTTTCTGTACAAAACAGGACTATTTTTAACTTTGTTTAAACAATCTCCAGCCGTCCCACTTTCCCCGTCCCCGTGATTATTCGTGTCTTATAAGAAGCCCAGTGAATATATTATAATACTTCCCAAAAAGTAGCTGGCCAGATTTGCTAGCAAGGTTGTTCTGATTATTTTCTTTGCAGGATAGATTTTGCCTAACATAGAGTAGTTAATCAATAACTCAATAACAACAGACAAGACAAAAGCAACGATGTAGTATATAATAAAACCTGTGAGTGCATTGGGGAGTGAAAAATCAACCTCATGACTGCTTACCCAGGGGAACCAGACTACCAACCACCATCCGCCATTAAGAATCAATGTGATGATCAAGCCAAACAATCCACTAATAGTATTTGCTAAAAAGACTATGGCAGTAATCCGCCCGTTGAGTATACGTTTACACAATAGCTCTTTTAGCATCATCCTCGTTCTGATACGACAGACAGTCGGCAAAATAATCATGACCGATTGTTTGGATATATTCTGGCTTTATCGTTTGTTCATCACGATGAAGCAACAAATTGGATGATTTCATAAATGCCGTTTTGGTGGCAAGGAATTCGGCTACAGAATCTTTTGCATGGCAAAGCATCATTTTGCGTCTTAGCGCATTGACATCGTCCTGATTGAACTTGCTTGTACCCAGTTGTTGCTGCAGCTGTTGTTTGGAATGTCCGCCAGTACCATTGCTGATAAGATCGAGCGAATATACCACACCTAAGGGAGAAATCAGAACGTCTTTACCTTTGCTATTCGCTGCCACAGACTGAAACAGCCTGAACGAGAAATCATTTGTAGCACGTATGATTTCACGTTCCGATTCGTTAGAAGCATAACTCACATCGGTATTTGCCGCCACCTCTTCCACTGTTTCTCTTGCAGCCGTATCCTCTACAGTCGCTCTAGTATTATGACAACCACCACACACCGCAGTAATCGCCAGTGTCGCCATAACTTTAATTATTCCTCTTGTCATACTATTATGGTTGGGTTATTATCTCTGACGAATAGACTGTTGGTACAAAGCATTCGGAATATAGTATTCGCAAAAACCTCTATCATCATAAAGATGGAATGCAATTATCTAGAAGCTTTAATTTCCTTAATACGCTGTTTAGCAATGATCTCAACCTCACTGTCACCACATTGCACGAGTTTGCTATAATATTTCAATGTTGCCTCTTTGTCGCCTAAAGTGTAATAAATATGAGCAATGTTTGATGCCACAATTATATCATCAGGATTGTCCTCATATATAGATAGGTAGATTGGCAATGCTTCTGAATAACGCTTAGTGATGGCAAGCAAGGACGCTTTGT
>Ga0265298_10000552_pt1 | contig 55506 bp, 39 predicted proteins | sample AusTroGonzalo_MG_3_FD_193486 | JGI IMG/M metagenome (GOLD analysis project Ga0265298, IMG submission 193486) | Bovine rumen microbial communities from tropical cattle in Woodstock, Queensland, Australia - Gonzalo_01 | ecosystem: Host-associated > Mammals > Digestive system > Stomach > Rumen ... | reverse complement strand
TGAATCTTGGTTCCGCGCTGGCGGACGATGATGGAGCCGGCCTTGAGGAGCTGGCCGTCATACGCCTTGACGCCGAGATACTGCGGGTTGGAGTCGCGTCCGTTGCGGGCTGATGCAGAAGTAGCCATTGTCTTGCCTCCTTACGCGATTGCCTTGACGGTTGCGACGGTGAGCTGCTGGCGGTGGCCGACGAGACGGCGGCTGCCTTTCCTGCGCTTCGCCTTGAAGTTGTAGACCTTGTCGTCCTTGATGACGCCGGCGACCGAGAGAACGACCTTGGCGCCTTCGACATAGGGCTTTCCGACCTTGAGGGTCGTGCCGTCGCTGACCGCGAGAACGGTCGTGAGCTCGGCATCCTGACCCGCTTCGACCGAGAGCTTTTCAATCTCGATCTTGTCACCGACCTTGACAAGCACCTGCTTGCCGCCGGTTTCGAGAACAGCGTATGCTTCCATTGTTTTCTTTCCTTTTCTTCCGCATTCCTTGTGGTTCATCCACGAAATGCTGGAATGAGTAGTATACTAAAAATCGGCTCTTGCCGTCAATGGGGGATTTCGACCCTCTTAGGAGCCCTGTATTCTGCCGATAAGAATCTGTGGATGGGCCTCGGTTATCTCGACTTTGACGAGGTCGCCGACATTCGCGGAGACCCCCTCTGCGTCGTCCCACACGACGATGCGGTTGCCTCCGTCGCGCCCCGACCAGCGCGACTTGTTGCGCTTCGACGGGCCCTCGACCATGACTTCGCGCACAGTGCCGACGAGCGCGTCGTTACGCCGTTGGCCGCGAAGCTCCTGGTCCGCGAGGAGAACCTGGTCGCGACGTTCCTTCTCCGCAACTGGAACATCGTCGGGCAGCGACGCGGAGCGCGTTCCGGGGCGAGGCGAATACTTGAACACGAAAGCATTGTCGAAACCAGACTCCTCCATGAGGGAACGCGTCTCCTCGAAGTCCGCCTCTGTCTCGCCGGGATAGCCGACGATGACATCGGTCGTTATGGCAAACTCCGGGTCGAAGTCGCGCAGCTTCTTCACCGCGGCGAGATATTCTGACCGCGTGTAGTGGCGGCCCATGTCTGCGAGAACGCGGTCGGAACCGGACTGCACGGGGAGGTGGAGATGGCGGCAGACTTGCGGGAATTCACGATAGGCCCGCACGAGCTCGTCAGTGCAACCCTTCGGATGCGCCGAAGTGAAGCGGATGCGACTAATGCCGGGGATTGATGCAATTGCCTCAAGAAGCCGCGGGAATGGCTCCTTGTAGCCGCCGGGACTCGGCGCGTCTGACGCATCCCACGCCGCGTTGCGCATTCCATAGCGAAGAACGCTTTGCCCGAGAAGGCAGACTTCTCGGACGCCGTGGGCGGCGAGCGAACGCACTTCAGCGACGATTTCACGCGCAGGGCGCGAATACTCGTGCCCGCGCACATCGGGGACGATGCAGTAGCTGCAGCGATTGTCGCACCCGACAAGAACGGTAACGAACGCCTGGAAACCGCCGTTTGTATGCGCGGCAAGTGCCTCGCCCATCATGTCCTCACCAAGCTCTAGCCGTGGGAACCGCCCGTCGGCGAGTATCTTTGGGATGAGCCCTAGGGCGCGCGGGCCGACGGCAAAATCGAGCTTTGGGAGCTTCTTGAAGACATCCGCGCCGAGACGCTTTACGGCGCACCCCATAAGCCCCGTCAGCTTCTTTGCGGCGATGAGGTTCCCCGCCTTGCCGACGGCCTTCTCCTCGGCCTTCTGCCGGACGGTGCAACTGTTGACGATGACAAGCTCCGCGTCGTCTTCGCCAACCGCCTTTTCGTGCCCTGCGGCAAGAAGCAACGATTCGACGGCTTCCGAGTCGCGGACGTTCATCTGGCAGCCGTACGTATGGATGTGAAACTTCATTTTCCGGCAGGACGAACGCTTAGTGAGGGAAATGCGCAACGCGGATCAGAAGAACCACTTCGCGACGGCGAGAAGTCCCTGCTTCCACGGAACGCGGTGGGAGACGCCAGATTTGCCCTGGAACTCCGAAAGATGCTCGACGTACCAGTCGTAGTTGCGGATAAGCGCCTGCTTGTTGGAATGCTGGGGCTTGAAGTCAAGCATCTTCTCGGCCTTCTCGATCGAAACGAACGAGTCGGTGGAAGCCGTCTCGTAGACCCATGGATAGAGCGGCGAGAGGCGGAGCTTCTCGAGGATGCGAAGGATAAAGACTATTGGCTTCACGGGCGTGCCGTGGATCTTCTTCCCGTGCCCCGCGTGATCGAGAACCGCCTGGTAGTCCTCCTTCATCGTAGTGAACTCCTTCGCGCCGATGTTGAACTCGGTCGCGACCTTGTCCTTCGGATAAGTCATCGCGTTCCAGATCGCATGGTCGAGGTCGTCGACGTCCATCAGCTGGTAGCGGTTGTTGCCGCTGCCGATCATCGGGAAGCCGTGGCCGGTGTACGCCCAGTCGTAGAAAAGCGCGAAGACGCCAAGCCGCTCGGGGCCGATGAAGCTCTTCGGGCGGATGATCGAGACGCAATACCCTTCCTTGATCGCCTCGCGGCAAATGTCCTCGGCATCAATCTTGGCCTGCCCGTAGGGGCCAACGCCAATCAGCGGATCTGTCTCGTAGATCGGATGCTTCTTCGGAACGCCATATACGGCAGTAGAGGAAATCTGCACCATCCTGTCGCAGCCGAACTTGCGGCATGCGGCGAGAACGTTGCGGCAGCCGTCAACCTCGGTCGTGAAGATGTCCTTCTCGGAGTAGAGCGGAAGCGCCGCGGCGCAGTGAACGACGATGTCACAGCCCTCGACGCACTTCTCTACCGCAGGAACGTCGCGCACGTCGCCAAGAGTGAACTTAAGCCACGGCTCGGACTTCTCTGGATAGTCGAAGTCAGCTATGTCGAGAACACGAATTTCCTCCACACCCTTGGTGCGGAGGAAACGAATGAGGTTGATGCCGAGAAAGCCCGAGCCGCCTGTGACGAGGACCTTCATCTCGCACCTCACTTGGCTTCAGCCGGCGCAGGTGCCGCAGGTGCCGGCGCCGCAGGAGCAGGCGCAGGGGCAGTAGGCGCAGGCGCAGCAGGCACCTCGGGCGCGGCATCGGGAACGACCGGAAGCTCAGGTGCCGCGGGAAGCGCGGGCGCGGTCTCGGCCGCAGGCTCCGCCTCGCGAGCCATCAAGCTGCGGGAGTGGACGGTCGAGGTAAGACGCGCGAGAACGAGCGTGTTAAGAAGGAAGATCGCGCCGAGGATTGCCGTCGTGCGGATGAGGACATTGCCCGCGTCGGCGCCGAGAGACGCCTCGAGCATGCCGCCGCCGAACGCACCGCCAAGGCCGCCCTCTTTCGGCTTCTGGAGCATAACGACCATCGCCAGAAGGATGCAGACCAGGACTTCGACTACATAGAGAAAACCGATGAGAATAGACATTTTGCTTTCCTTTCGCTTATGAAGTGATATTATACCGCATTTTGCGGCCGTTAGTCAATGCCACCACTGAAGAGATCCTTTTACCCTGCCTGAACGGCGGTCGCGGCGACGGTGTTTACAATGTCATCGACCGAACAGCCACGAGAGAGGTCGTTACATGGCATCGCGAGTCCCTGCAAAACTGCGAAGCACTTCGCGCCGCCGAGACGCTGCGTGATCTTGTAGCCGATGTTGCCCGCCTGGAGGTCTGGAAAGACGAGCACGTTCGCACGTCCGGCGACGGGACTTCCCGGGGCCTTCTGCGCGGCAACCGCGGGAACGAGCGCCGCGTCGAACTGGAGTTCGCCGTCAAGAGCGAGATCTGGCGCGAGCTCGCGGGCGATACGCGTCGCCTCCTGCACCTTATCGACGAGCGCATGGCTCGCGCTGCCTTTCGTGGAGAACGACAGCATCGCGACGCGCGGCTCGGCGATGCCGCAGAGCTTGCGGGCTGTCTCAGCCGTGGCGATGGCGATATTGGCGAGCTCCTCGGCGTTAGGGCAGGGATTTACAACGCAGTCGGCGTAGACAAGAAGACCGTTCTCGCCAATCTCATGGTTCGGACACTCCATGAGGAAGCTCGACGAGACAAGTTTCATGCCGGGAGCAGTCTTTATTATCTGCAGCGCTGGGCGCAGCATGTCGCCGGTAGAATGCACCGCGCCCGAGACAAGCCCGTCGGCGTCGCCAAGCTTGACCATCATCATGCCGTAGTACATCGGATCAGTCGCAAGCTTTGCGGCCGCCTCCTCAGTGAGCCCTTTCGCCTTGCGAAGCTCGAACAGTGCCGCGGCGTAGGAATCAAGCTTTGGCTTGTTGGAAGGAGTTTCGATCAAATCCTTCGTAAGCAGGATTGGTTCCGCAATCCCCTCGTCACGAATGATTTTCGCAGCCGCGACCGTGCGCGGCTCGTCGCCCTCAGGCAGCACAATGCGCTTGACGCTCTCACGCGCCTTTGCCTTGATTTTATCTACCAGTTCCATTATAGCTCTCCTTTTACGTCAATAGCGCATCGGCAATGCGGGCGTAGGCGTCACCGCTACTCTCGAGCATTTCGAGCGTCTTGTCGAGCTTCTTGGCCGCTTCCGCGCGCGACACAGGGTCGTCCAGCCAGCGTTCAAGGTAGCCGCGCACGGCATCGACGGTGAAATTCTCCTGAAGTAGTTCTGGCATTGGACATTCCGCGCCGGATTTCTCGGCGATGATGTTCGCAAGCCCCACGTGCTTCACGCCGTTTATGGCGCGCCTCAGGATAGCTGCGAGAAGCGGGCTGACCTTGTAGACGAGAACAGTCGGGCAACGGGCAAGCGCGGCCTCAAGCGTCGCCGTTCCGCTTGCGACTGCAGCGACATCGGCGCGGCGAAGAAGCTCGCGTGCACCGCCCGACTGGACCGTTAGGGTTGAAAGTTTGGATTTGAAGTCGGACACGATTCTTTCGATGGCGGCCCTGGCGCGGTCGTTCGCGGCTGGAATCACGACGCGGATCCCCTCAAGAGGTGCAACGGCTTCAAGAAGCGTCGGAAGGTGCTTTTCGATCTCGCCGAGGCGCGAACCGGGAAGAAGCGCAACAAGCCCCTTCTCTCGGGTTTCCTCACCGCCGTTCGCTCCGTCTTCGAATTCCTGTGCAAGAGGATGGCCGACAAACTCGGCAAGCCCCGGGCGAAATATCGCGGGCTCGAACGGGAAGAAGCAGCAGATCTTGTCGAGAGAGCGCTCTATGCGCGGTATGCGGCCCTGGTGCCAGGCCCATACCTGCGGGCAGACTACGTGAATCGCCTTGATGCCCTTCGACTTCGCATAGCTGGCGAGCTTCAAGTTCATTCCTGGATAGTCTATCGTGCAGACGACATCGGGCTTCCACTCGTCGATAGCGCGAACCATCGTGCGCTTTACCCTAAGGAAGAAGAATATCCGCCGCAAAACCGCCCATATCCCGAACACCGCGAGGTCGGCCGTTTTGAAACCGTAGTCGGAATAGCCACGTATCTCCACATCGGGGCGGCGTGCACGGACTGCCGCGGATATTCGCTCCGCGTAGTGGACACCCGACTCCTCACCGGCGAGAACGAGCAGCTTCATTTTTTCTTGCCGTCGCCTGCGCCGAGGTCGCTGAGCTTCATGGAGATTACGCGGCTGACGCCCTTCTCCTGCTGGCTCACGCCGTACACGAGGTCGGAACCGGCGATCGTGTGCTGGTTGTGCGTTATGATGAGGAACTGGGAGTTCACGAGGAACTCCTTAAGCTGGTCGACGAACCTGCCGATGTTCGCGTCGTCAAGCGCGGCGTCGAGCTCGTCGAGCATGCAGAACGGCGCGGGCTTGATCATGAAGATCGAGAAAAGAAGCGCGACGGCCGTCATCGTGCGCTCGCCGCCGGAAAGCAGCGTCACGCTCTGCGGACGCTTGCCCGGAGGACGCGCAATGATGTCGATGCCGCATTCAAGCGGGTCTTCCTCGTTGTCCAAAAGCACGAGCCGTGCCTCGCCACCGCCAAAAAGCCGCGTGAACATCGTCTGGAAGTTGGCGTTCGCCTGCTCGAACGTCTTCTTGAACATCTCGCTCGACGTGAGGTTCAGGTTGTCGATGAGCGAAAGTATCTGCGCCTTCGCCGCCAAGAGGTCCTCTTCCTGGGCCTTCTCCTTCGCATAGCGCTCCTCGAGCTCGCGGCACTCGTCGATTGCGACCATGTTAACCGGACCGAGCGCGGCGATTTCGGACTGGAGCCGCGCCACCTTGGCCTCGAGCTCTGCATGCGGCGGCTCCACGCCGTCCTCCCACTTGGGGTCTGGCTCGCGAAGCACCGCGTCGGCAAATAGGCCGTATTCGTCCTGAAGGTGGTCGTAGATGTTCTGGCGGCGCATCGTCGCCTCTGCTGCGGCGACTTCGAGCTTGCCCCTGAAGTCGCGCGCACGGTCGAGCTCGGCGCGCTTCGCCGCGACATCGCGATCGACTTCGGCAATCCTCTCAAACATCGTCTGGCGACGGGCTCGCTCGTCTTCCATCTCGGCGCGGCAGTCCGCAGCCGCGGCCTTCAATTCCTCGAGCTGACCGAGAAGATCGCCCGACTCCTCCTTGAGACGCGCTATGGAGTCATGATAGCGCTGGATGCCCTCGAGACGCCCGTCGACCGCCCTCTGCAGCTCGTCGCGGCGACGGCGCGCAGAATCGTTCTGCTGGCCGACGAACGAAAGTTCCTGCTCCATCTGGCTCGTCGCGATGCGGCGCTCCGTCAGCTGCTGCGAAACCGACATCGTGGAGACTTCGAGAGTCCGCAGCTCATCCTCACTCGCGGCGATCTCGGCCATAAGAATCTCGCGCCTGTCGGCCGTCGTGACCTTTGTGCCGGCGGGCCATGTTTCAGTCTTGCCCTCGCGCGAGACTTTCGCGTCTTCTGCTAGAACGCCAGTAAGCGTAGTGTTCGCGATTTCGTGCCTGCGGCGCTGGACGTCGCTGCGCTTCTCGTCGATCTTCGCCTGTATCTCGGCAAACGCGGATTCGCTCTCGGCAAGCGCATCCTTTGCGGTGGCAAGCGACTCGGTGAGAAGGCGCGTCTTCTGGTCGAGGGAATCGGCTTGCATGGCGATTTCCTCGAGCTGGGCCTTTGCGTCGGCAATCTCGCGCTCGTCTCGCTCCGCGAACTGGCCGTACTCCTCGATGCGCTGCGCGTTTACGCCGATGACTTCGTTGGCGCGGCTATAGGCGTTGTCGGCGGCCGCCTGGCGCGACGCGAGCGACTGAAGACGTTCCTCGAGCTCGTGCACCTGGGCATGGAGTTCCTGCTGTCCGCGCTCTGCCTCTGCGACCGAACCAGACGCTTCTTCGATGGCCTTGTCTATGTCGCGCCTGTTCGAAGCGTTCTGCACAAGCTCCTCGTCAAAGGCCTTGATCTTCTGGCGAGAAACATAGATGTCGAGGACGCGCAGCTCGTCGTGAAGCTCCTTATACTTCTTCGCCTTGCCGACCTGGCGCTGCAAGGAGCCAATCTGGCGCTTCATCTCCCTCAGGACGTCGGCTTCGCGCAGCAGGTTCTGCTCGGTCTGCTCAATCTTCCTCAGGGCCTCCTTGCGGTCGGCCTTGAACTTCGTGATCCCTGCCGCTTCCTCGAACACGCCACGGCGGTCTTCTGGTTTTGAAGAGAGAATCGCGTCGATCTGGCCCTGGGCCATTACGGAGTAGGACGACGTGCCGATGCCAGTGCCCATCAGAAGGTGCTGAATGTCCCTGAGACGACACGGCTGCTTGTTGAGGAAGTATTCGCCCGAGCCGTCGCGGTAGACGCGGCGCTGTATCGTCACCTCGTGGTAGTCGGTGCCAAGCTCCTTCTCGCAGTCCGCAAAGGTGATCGTGACTTCAGCAAGCCCCAGGGGCTTTCTCGTGTCGGTGCCGTTGAATACGACATCCACGAGCTTCGAGCACCTGAGCGCCGTCGGACGCTGCTCGCCAAGAACCCAGCGAATCGCGTCAGAAACGTTAGACTTTCCGCAGCCGTTCGGACCCACGATGGCGATAAGGCCAGGATCGAAGGTGAGCTTCGTCTTATCGGCGAAGCTCTTGAATCCGACTATGTCAAGCTGCTTTAGATACATTGGGGATATTTTACCAAAAATTCGGCGGGTTTGGAACCGTCACAGGGCATGACATTTTTTAATGTGAAACGGCGCATTTGCCTCGCCAAGTTCTCTGGCCGCTTCTTCAACCATCCCTCAACCACGCGAAATGCGCGGTGCGATTCGTTCGGCGGTGGCCGAAGGCTCGGGGAACCCTCGGCGAATACGCCGTATCCCCTCGCTCGGACCTTCGCTCCCCCGCCTCACTTCCCACAGCAACACGCAGGACTCCCGCCTTCACTCGACAACCATCCGCAACCGCTACTCAACCATTCCACCAACTCTAACCACGACTCAACCATCCTTCGTGTCAAATCCAAGAACGATTTCGACACAACCATCCCACATCCGATATTCTCCAACCACAACTCAACTACTCGCAAAAGGATTCGTGAGGCGGCGGCCGAAAGCTCCTCCTCATGGAGCCTCGGCGAATACGCCGTATCCATTCGCTCGGACTTTCGCTCCACCGCCTCACTGCCGCCGCACATCAGAGTCCTTTGCAAGCGAAGTGCAATCTGATTCGAGGAAAATTGCGGCGGACGCGATCAAACGCTCCCCAGAGATTGGAGGATTCGCCGTGTGGGTCGTGGAGAACGACGGCAGAGGCGTCGAGCTTTTGCGAAAGCCGGGCGGTGCGCCTGAAGCGCAACCCCTCTCGCTTCGCCCCCGCCGCGACCCACGCGAGAGCAAGGTCGGCGACAAGATGATTGTCGTCGTAGAGTCCGCCGACGTCGCTGTGGCTGCCGGGGAAGAGCATTTCGACAACCTGCCCTTTGCCGCCCTTGAGCGGAACATACTGAAAGAACTTCCTCGTCTCGTCACGCGCAACGGCATGGCGAGCGCTCGACACATTGGGCGGGCACGACTCGGAAACATCAAGCCCGATTGTCGAATCGACGGTATCCCATAGACCGAGATAGGCGACAGCAACGCCAAGCTTGTCGAGCCATGCCGCGAAGTGCCGCGCAATAAGAGCGCCGCGCGAGAAGCCAAAGAGAAACACTTTCGTCGCAATGCCATCCTTCGGCAGCGTCTCGTAGTTCGCCTCAAACCAGCGCCGCGCGTCGCGAAAGATGGCCCGCCAGTCGGAACCGGCAATCTTGCCGCGAAGGTACGAGCCCAAACGAGTCCCAGGGCCAGATTCAAGGTGGAGCTTCTGCCGCGCATCGTCCACGCAGATGTCGCGCAGCCGCGTGACGTTCGTTATCCTGCCAGCGACGCCCCGCCCCGTACCCTCGAAGAAAAGACAGAGATTCATCCTATGAAATTCCTATCGCGGCGGATTTGCACCGCTCGACCTTGCTGCGCAAGGCTCCTCGCGTTGTTCGTCGGGCAACCTGATCGCTGCGCATCAGCGCAACCGCGCGGTCCTTCTCCTCGTCGTCGAGGGACCCTTCATTCTCCTTCGTGTCGAAGCCAAGAACGATTCCGACACAACCATCCCACAGGGGCGCGTCCATGCCCTCTGCTGCTACTGCGATTCCAGAACGTTGCCTTCCAAGACCAGCCCGGAGAGATCGTACACCGCGGGATTCGGCGTGATGTCCTCTGCGCACTTCACCTTGAGGACGTTGTTGCGCATGACGACGACGCTCGCATGGCTCTTCAGCTCCTCGTCCGCGCGGCCACTTGAGTCGTGGTACTGTTCCCACGCCTGGACATGCAGCATCGTGGCGCATCTGCCGCGGCAGTTCTCCACGAGGACATTCGAATAGCGCTGCGGAGTGTCCGTCCTCATCTTCAGGTAGAGAAGATCTCCGCAGCCGTCCACGACGCAGTTCCTCATCGTCACGTTCGATGCCGCCGGACATTCGGAACCAAGCGTAAGCGCACTGTGGGTCGGATAGCGGAAAGTGCAGTTCTCGACGAGGACGTCGCTTGTCGGGCCGTTTCCCGGAAACTTCGCGTAGTCGTCCGCCCACGCCCCCTTGCCGCCCTTCACGACAACGCCGTCGTCGTTGACGGAGATATCGACATTGCGAACCGTGAAGCGCCGGCACTTGTCGATGTCGATTGCGTCGGTGGACGGGCCCTTAAGCTCGTTCCCCTTGGAGTCTTTGAGGACGTCCGCAAGGATCGCACAGTCATGGACCGTCACGTCCTCGCAGTCGTAGAAGTGGGTGGTCCAGAACTTGGAGTTCTTGAACGTCACGCCGGAGACGTCCACGTTCTTCGACCTCGACACGTAGAGGACGCGCGGCCGCATGAGGTCCTTGTTGCGGAAGTCGACGCCCTTCTTCCTCGCCTCGGCAAGCCGCGTCCAGAACTCCTCCCATGTGTTCGCGCCATGTCCGTCTATGACGCCCTCGCCGCTGATCGTGAAGCCGTCGCAACGGTCGGCGTTGATGAGCGCCGGATAGTAGAGGCACGTCTCGCCCTCGATGCGCGTCTCGCGCATGGGATAGCCGTCCGCCTCGTCCACTCCGACAACCGTCGCGCCCTTCTCAAGCCGGAGATTGACGCCTGGCCGGAAGAAAAGCGCACCCGTGAGCCATTCGCCCTTCGGCACGACGACACAGCCGCCGCCGGCCGCATGCGCCGCGTCGATGGCATGTTGAATCGCCGCCGTGTCCTTCGCAACTCCGTCGCCCTTCGCGCCGAAGTCGCGCACGTCGAACGCGCCGTGCGCCGCAAGCGCAGCCACCGCCGCCGCCAAGATTGTTCCGCATAGTGTTCTCATGTTTTCACGCGGCACATCCGTCGCGCCGGTTGTCCGCAAATCGCCGCTTGCCATGAGGTTCGACCCCATAGTACTCTGTCAGAGGGAGACGCTTTCCATTACACGGATACCTGAAAGGAGCTTGTCGCGCTCGGGGAACATGTCCCAGCGGCCGTCGGCGATGAAGGAATATAGCTTACGGTGTCCAAGTCCGTACTGGTGCGTTATCTCGAAATCAAGATCCGGCTTCTCAACGCCCTCGACGTTCCAATACGCAATACGATTCATGTTGATGCCATCTAACCGAACAGTCCCCTTCTCGCCGATGAGCGTAAGTTCCGTCATGTAGTCCTCGGCATAGACGCTGACGGTCGCGTTGATCGTTCCGACAGCGCCGTTCGCGAACTCCAGCGCAACTGAGACGGTATCGGGAATGTCGAGTCCGCGATGAGTTCCGTTGAATCCCTTCCACGACTTGACCGGTCCGAGAAAATGGTGCAGCATATCCACGAAATGGCTGGACTGCGTGAAGAGGACTCCGCCGTCGAACGTCTCCGTGCCATGCCAAGGGATTTCGTAGTAGTCCGCACCGCGTCTCCAATAGACATTGACTGCAAACTGGTGGATGCGTCCGAACGCCCCGGCGTCCACGAGTTCTTTGAGGCGCATGACAATCGGATTGTAGCGGTTCTGATAAACGGGAATGAGTCGCTTGCCTGTGCGATCGATGCACCCGTAAACTTCAAGTGCCTCGCGGCGCGTAAGCGCGAGCGGCTTTTCGCTGAGAATCATCGGGATGTCCGTATGCTCCGCGAGTTCGCACACATGCCGCGGATGCAGGCCCGACGGCGTAAGAACGCTCACAAGGTCAATGCCGCGTCCGGAAAGGCTGCGCATGTCGTCCGTCCAGTCGCAGCCGAGTTTCGCGGCGAGAGCCTTTGCCTTCGCTGTGTCCGTATCGCAGACGCAGGCCATGCGGAAACCATCCTTGTTGCATTCCACCGCATCGCAGTGACAGGGAGAGATTCTTCCGCATCCAACCAGAGCTACGTTTATCATGGCATACCTCCTAACAGCGCCTTCGCCGCGCCTACGACGACAGGCATGGTGATTATGGAAAGAACCGTTGAGACGGCAACAAGCGCAGTCGGAAACTCCGCTTCGCCGCCGTATCGGACAGAGAACATGGCGACACTCGCGCCGATTGGTGCGGCGGCGGGAATCACCGCCGCGAGACGCACCGTCGGGTCGAACCCGGGAAGTAGCATCAGAACGGCGACGAGCGCCGATGGAACGGCGATGTGCCTGAGGAGCAGCGCGACGTACGCGCCGCCGCACCTGAACGCCGGCGCAAACTTCGCTCCTGCAAGATGAAAGCCAACAACGACCATCGAAAGCGACGTGTTGAGATCGCCAACGGTCTTAACAGGTTCGGCGACGAAGGACGGCAATTTCATCGAAAAGAGAAAGAAAGGCAATCCAAGCGCAATTCCGACAAGTCCAGGATTCACAAGCGCCTTGGCAAGTCCGCCGCCAAAGCCGCCCTTGATCTCCCAGACGCCGTATGTCCAGCAAAGAAGATGGAAAACGACAATGTACACCGAGCCATAGAACACGCCCTCTGGACCCAATAGCGCGTATTCAAGCGGGAAACCCATGAAACCGGCGTTGGAGAACACCGTCGCGAACCTAAGCGCCCTGCGCCGGCGCTCGTCGTGCGCCCGTACGAGCATATAAGAGAGCACTATACCCGCAAGATGGGAGAAAAACGCCGCAACAAACGCCCAACCGACCCCGCGCAAAACAGCAGGGTCGAACGGACGCTGGAACGACGTCACGATGAGGCATGGCGTAACTATGACGAGGACAAAATCCGTGAGGCGCTTGATGCTCTGCTCGTCAAGTATCTTCGACTTGCGAGCACCAATGCCAAACGCCATCAGTATGAAGAGGATCAGCGTTTGCCGCGCCGTTATCGCCATGCCTTCTATCATCGCATGTTATTTGCAACGAATGTGCACCGGCTGCCGGCGTTGTCGCGGACGATGGCCTGCCACGCCGCTTTCGGCGCGGCGTCAGCAGGAAGCGGCTTCGGCGAGAAGTAGTCGTACTGCACAAGCGAAAGCTCGGCGCGGTCTGGATATTCCCGAAGGAGCGCATATCCGATATCGCCCCAGTGCCCCGTCGAAGGAAGGCCGGCGGTATGCCCGATGCGACCATCGCTCCAGTGCAGAAGGGAACGCGTTACGTACCATCGGTGGTTGTGTCCGTGAATATACCCGCAGCAGCAGGTTGGTGCGCCTTTCGTCCCCATGATCAGCTCGCCGAACTTTCGCGCCGACTCCAGCGTACCGCCCTTGCCGGGGAGCCCCAGCTCGTCGGCAGGGTGGTGGGCCATGACGAGCAGCGGACGCTTCGCCGCCGTGCACTCGGCCTTCAGCCATTCGCGCTGTTCGTTGTCAAGCACCCCAGGGGTAATCCACTTGCCAGTCTGCTCGGGCTGGTCGAGCGTGTCGGCCATTATGTAGTCAAAATGCGTGCCGCGCACTTTGCTGACAATGCGTCCGCCTACCGGCGAGCGGCCGGCGTATTCCGGCCAGCGCTCGAGGAAGTTCTCCCGCCGGTCGTGGTTGCCCATGCCGATGGTAATCTCAATGCCGGCGTCGACGACGGGCTGTAGGAGCCGGCGCGAAAGCTCGTAGTCCTCCTTGCGTCCCCACAGATACGCAAGGTCGCCCAAGATGAACATCTTTGCCGGAAGCGGATCAAGCGCCAGGACGCGCGCGATGCACTCCGCGAACTTCACTCCCTGGTAGTCCGGGGAATTCCACGCCCCCACGTGGCAATCAGACAAAACCGCGACCAGAGTCTCGTCTCTGCGCAGCTTACCGAACGACGGAATTCCCGCGCATCCGCCCGCCACTGCAAGGGCGGCGCATGCCGTCCCGCGCAGAAACGCCCTGCGCGAAATCGCTCCGCTGCGATCGCCCATGCCAAGATTGTCAATTGTCGTGTTTTCTTTCATATCGTGAATATATCAAATATGGATTTTAATCACCATCCCGCCGCGACGCTGGCAAACCAAGTTCGTCGAAACCGACGACTGCAACGCCTGCCTCCTTCGCGGCTGACAGCACCTTCTCCAGATTCTCCTCCGTGATGTTGTGAAGGTCGTGGCTTCTTCCATTCGCCTCGATGTCGTGTGCGTACACCGCCAGAACGAGGTTGCTTGCGGCGATCTGCGGCATCATGGCTGCGATTCTATTTGGCATGTCTGTCGGATTCGTTCCGCACTGAGCCACCACGACTCGACGCGACGCGGACTCTCCAACTGGAAACGGAAGCGTCTTCTCACCCCATGACTTGCCGTCCACTTCGCCCCATCCGGCTCGCAGACGGGCGAAATGCCGTAGCAGAAACGCGTCTGTCTCCACCGTCCGTGCGCTCATCGGATAGGCGAACGAACGGACATTGAGCCCCTTTTCGCGGCAAACCGACAACTGCGGCAGTATCTCTTCACGCAAATACCCGTCCTCGCCAAGCCGCGAAATCGCGGCGGTCGCCTTCTGGTGCCTGAAGCCATGAAGACCGATCGAATGCCCGGCAGCGGACAACTTGCGCATACACGACTCGGCGCGGGCGTCTATCGGCCCGCAGACGAAGAACGTCGCATGCGCCCCATATTTCTCGAAGAGCGAAATGCACCTTTCCCATGCGCAGAAGTTCCTGTCATCGAATGTGAGGCAGAGGACGCCGTTCGTCAGCGCAATGGGTGTGCCCAAGGAAACTCGAGATAATGCCGCGATTTCGTCCGTGCGCCCATCGCGCTCGTCCACAATGTCGCCGAACGCCAATGTCGCGGCTACCGTCGCCGCCAAGATTGTTCCGATTGGTGTTCTCATGGTTTTGTTTCTTTCAAGTGGTTACTTCGCATCGTTGAGTTCATAACGCTCCGCGAACTCGAATTTGGCGGGAACGGGCGAGGAGAGCGAGACGCGCCAGACGCCGTCCTTCAGCTCCATCGACAGGCGGACGGGGCCCTTCGGAGTCGGCACGGCTCCGGAAAGCCGCTTCAGCGGGCCCGGATGCGGACGGACTGCTACCTCCTCAAACCCCGGCTTGAGCGGCGTGACGCCCAGCACCCGTCGGCTCAGGACGTTCAGCGGCGCGGTGCTCCAAGCGTGGTTCATGTCCGGGACGCGACCCGGCTCCTCCATCGTGAGGTCCCAGAACTCGGGCGTGATCGTCGCCCCCTTTGCCATCATCGAGAGCCAGCCTCGATCGCCTTCTGAGAGCATTAGCCGGAAGGCGTCGCCGTCGCGCCCAGTCGCGAAGAGCGCCTCCAGGACGAACTGCGCCATGTAGGTGCTGCAAGAGAAGCCCTTGGCGGCCACGTAGTCCGCCACGGACCCCAAGCGCTCAGGCGGCACGACGCCGCACGCGAGCGCCATGGCGTTGCCCTGCACCGTCGTGTGGTCGGTTCCCTCGCCGTCGCGGTAGCGCCCAACTGCCTCGTCGAAGAGGACGCGCTGGTAGGCGTCGAACGTCCGCGCCGCCTCTTCCGCGAAGGTCGCGGCCTCGGCGTCCTTACCGATGGCGCGCGCCATCTCCTCAAGCTCCTTGAGGTTGCGGTAGTGGAGCGCGTTGACAACGGCGTTCACCTCGGTGAAGACGAAGCCGTCGCGGTAGCACTTGGCCCAGTCGACGATGTCCCGGGGCCTCGCGCCGTCAGGTGCGGGCTTGACGGACGGCCCCTGCGTGACGACAAGGCCGTCCTCCCGCCGGAGGTGGCGCCACGACTTCACGTCGCGCATGAGCTCCCAGTATTCGCGCACGAGGTCCGTCTTGCCGGTGCGCATCCAGTCCTCGTAGACCATGCGGATGAAGAACTGCTTCCATTCCGTCGGCCATGTCGTGTGCGTCGAGAGGTGGCGGATCGTCCGCCGGACGAGCGCGTCGTCGGAGGTAATCGCGTAGGTGCCGAGCTGCGTGATGTAGGAATCCGCCTCGTAGGGCAGCCGCTCGCGGTCGCCGTCTACGAACTTGCCGGCAAAGGTGGTGGCGCGGATGGAGTGCTTGCAGAAGTCGTGGACGCGCACAAGCGCCGACGAGTCGCAGTCGAACGACTCCTCCGCCATGTTGTAGGGGTAGCAGACCGGTACCTGCCGCACATTGTCCGCCGTAATCGCGAAAGGCGCCTTGACGACTTCTATCCAGCGGAATGGCATGACCGTGCCGAACGCCCCGACGGGGGCCGGGTTGAATGCTCCGCGCCCAACCTCGTAGGGTATCTGCGTCCAGCCGCGCTTGTCGAAGCGCTCCTGCGCGCGGGCGTAGCGGATGTTCCCCTGCTCCTCCGTGCGCATGGCGTCCGTCACTACGGAGCCAGACTCGTCTATCATCTCCCCCCACACGAATTCGTAGGGGCCGTCCGCTGCGGCGTCGACCTCGATCCAGCCGAACTGGTGGAGACCGAAGTCAATCAGCGTCCGCCCGGCCGCGTTGACCGTCACGGAGACCGGCTTCGCGTCCTTGCCGCGGACAGCACGAGCGCTGCCGCCCCAAACGGGGAGGCAGAGGCGGAAACCATAGTGCCAGTTCATCGGATCGGGCTTCCACGGGTCGCGGATGTCGATGCTCTCCGGAGTGCAGAGTGTCTTGTCATCGGTCCAGCTGCCACCGCGAGCGGGGCGCGCGCGGGTCTTTTCATCGCCACCAGAGGGACCGAGCGGATCGACCAGCGCGACGTCGTTCGTGAAGACCGCCTTCGACATCTTGAGGTTCAGGCAGAGTTCCCATATGTTGCCGAGCATCCCGTAGAAGCCCCAGGCGTTCGGCGGATACTGGTCCACGTAGGACGTTCCGTAGCGAGCGTCCCACATCGCCTGGTTGCCCTTCCATTCGTAGTCATCCGGTGGCTTAGAATTCCCGCCATGCCGGAAACTGTCTTCGTCCGGCGTATCGTCCTCCGCCCCAGCGCGGCAGGCGTATTCCCACTGCCATTCCGTCGGGACGGTGAATCCGAGGCCCGTGCGGATTCTGAGCCGCCCCAGAGCGCAGACGCCGTTGAACGCGGCGATGGACTTAAGCGGGGCCGCCGAGTTGAATCGGGGGTTCTGGACGTTCCACGCGGAATCGGAGGGGCGCGTTGCGCGGAACTGCTCGTTAGTGAACTTCGACATGTAGGACCCCATGAGGCAGTAGCACTGCTTCTGGGTGACGGGGAAGATGCCGAGGTAGTAGTCGTTGGTGAGGACGCACGTGTGCCCGGGGTAGTATCTCGCGCCGCCCTTGTCCCGGCCCATCCGCGCCGTCCCCGCACGGACGCGCTTGAGCCAGATCTCCGTCGTCTTGCATGGATCCTCCGCTCCGACGGTGTGGACTGGATCCTGGACCTTATAGCGGACAGGCCAGCACGGCGCGTCGGCTCCGGCGGAGACGTCAACCACGAGGTAGAGGGGTGTGTCGGCGGCGTAAAGCGGCTTGGCGCTCACGGCGGCCTTCATGCCATTGGCCTTCATGCCAGGGTAGTCCGCCCCGAAGTCCCAGACGAGGCGCTTCTTCCCGCCCGGCCGCATAACCGGCTCGGTCGAGAAGGTCTTTGCGGATAGCGTCTCCTTCGCACCCGCGACCGTGGCAGTCACGCCGACGAGAAAGTCTTCGTCTTCGTCGCCCTCTATGGTGAAGTCGATGTCCACGAGGCCGTTGAACGGCCACCGCGGGTGCGCGGTCACGTCCGTGACGGTGGGTTCGGCGAAAGCCGAACCGGCGGCAATCGCAAGGGCGATTGCCGCAGCAGCAGCAGTTGAAAAGTTGAAAGGCTGAAAAGTTGAAGAGTTCATGGAAACATTCCTATTACTGCTTTCCAGCTTCCTCGATCAACTCCGCTATGTCGTCGCGCCAGCCGTAGATGACATCCGGTTTCGTCGCGAAGCTGCGCGGCGACTCCACAACCTCCTTCGGCACGGCAAGCGCCTTCCGCGCGCGATCGAGCCAGGACTTCCGACGCGACGGGTCGTTAAGGCCTTTAAGGTCCTTAGAGTCTTTAGCGTCCTTAAAGTCCTTGCCGCCACTTTCAACTTTGTCCTCTGAACTTTCAACTTTCAACTTTGAACTTTCAACTTCTTTTACCTTCTCCTCCAGGATGCGGCAATACCACAAATCCTCCAGTCCGTCGCGGAAGTTCTCTAAGCGCAGCGTCGGTAGAACCATGTCGTCCGGCCCGCCGCAGCAGGTCCACTGCCCGTCGCCGTGACATCTGCCTATGGTGGTCGCCTCCCAGTCCGTGAATGGCCCCGACTTGATTGGGTTATCCGACATCCAGCGCGATATCGTCCAGTAGAGGAAGCCTTCGGGCTTGAACTTCTGCGTCTGCGCTCCCATGAGCGAACGCATCTCGCAGGGAATCGACTCGATCATCGCGTTCGCCCATGGCCATGCCGGGTCGCAGCAGAAATACCACCATACCTGGCGTCCTGCGCGTCTCGCCTTCTCGACCAGCGCCGGATTCCAGTGGCAGGTGAGCGGGCTGTAGATGTCGATAAAGCCGAATTTCGAGCCGTCCGTCCCAAGCCGCGTGTCCTTGGCCGTCGTGATGAGCGGCACACCGGGGAACTCCTCCTTAAGTATCCGCGCCGCGAGGGCAATCTTTTCGGCAAGTCCGGCCGACGACTCGTCGCACCCGTAGAAGTAGGCGTGGTCGAGGATTCCAAGCTCCTTCGCCTTTTCGTAACGTGCGCGTTTCTCCGCGAGTCCCTTCCCGCCCCGGAAGTGCTGCTCGCTCGCGGCGTAGTCCCAGTAACCGAGGTTGAAGAGCCCAAGCCGCCCCTGCTCCTTGAGGCGCAGGAGCATGTCCCACCTCGGTTCGGTCCAGATGGCGTTGTAGTAGAGCGAGTCCCAAGTGATGTAGTAGTCGGCGAGAAAGTCGCAGTAGGCCTCCTCCATCCCCGGATTCTTCCACGCCTTGTGGTAGTCGTTGGTCACGGCGCCCTTGTTTTTACCACGCGGTGCGAACGTGATCGCGAGCGGGAGCGGCGATGTGCGCCCGACCTCGAAGTCGTAGACGCGCACCGTGAACGGTATCCGCGCCGGCTTCGCGCCCTGCGCCGAGACGACGAGCGCACCTTCGTAAACGCCGGCCTTCTGGTCGCGCGGGCACTTCACGCGGATCCAGAACGACTGCACGTCAGTGCCGGAGACGTCGCACGACTTCTGGAAGTCGAGGATCGGGTCAGGATACCAGCCTGTCGGCGGCGGTCCGTGCCGCTTCTGTATCCGCGCAATGTAGGGCGCCTGTTCTTTCGTCTCGGTATAGCCGACAACGCAAGCCGCGACGTTCGTCGCCGCAAAACCGCCCTTCAGGTCTCCATCGACCTGAACCGTAACGTCCTTTAGATTGTTTCCGTTCGGCGCGACGAGGATCTGGACGCTCTCGTATTCGCCGCGCGCGAGGCGGATGCCGACCGTGTCTGGCTTGCGCCAAAGAAATCCGCCGCGCGGGCGGACGTTCTCCATCGAAGTCGCCCAGCCGATCACGAAGTCACCGTGTGCACATTCTTCCTTGAACTTCTCAAAGTCAGGCGCATGTTCTGCGGCGTCGGCGGCGTGTCTGAGCGGCGGCGTCACGATCTCCGGCCCCTTCTCGCCCTTGGCGAGCGCGAGGATGCGCTCAATGCCGAAGAGTCCAGTCGCCCCCTTACGAGACAGCCAGACTTTGATGCTCGAAAGATCCTTCGGGTCGAGGGACCTCGAAAACGAGGCAGCGGGAAAGACGAACCGCATAGTGCCGTTCGGGTGGAACGTATTCAACGCGCCCCCTTTGGGCCCCGCGGAGCCGGCAAGCTTGCCATTCGCCCCCTTGCCGCCACGCAGGGTGATAGTGAAGCGCTCCTCGTTTTCGTCGGCGCACCAAAGATCAACCACGAGCCGCTCAGTGCCGGCCGGCAGCGCCGAGGGGAGCTTTGTGAAGACCAGCTCGTGCCGCAGTGTGAGATCGCGGTCGCTCTCCGCCTCCTCGTAGATTGTCGTCGCAGCGCTTGCCACCGAGGCGGCAAGCGCTGCCACAATGAACAATGATCGGATTGAATGCTTCATTGCAAGACTCTATTCCTTCTTCCCCGCCTCCTCGATCAGGTCCGCCATCTCGTTGCGCCAGCGGTAGATAACCTCAGGATCGACGGAGAAGTCACGCACCGACTTCACGATCTCATCAGGCACGGCGAGCGCCTCGCGGGCGCGGCGGTTCCAGTCGCTCTCGGCGACCTCGCCGCCATGCTTGAGTATCTTCTCCTCCGGCCTCATCTCCACCCGACGCCTCGCGGCGTAGATCGCCTCCAGCGTCCGGGCGTACCACAGGTCCTCAAGCCCGTCGCGGAAGTTTTCTAAGCGCAGCGTTGGGAGAACCATGTCGTTCGGCCCGCCACAGCATGTCCACTGCCCGTCGCCGTGGAATTGGTTCATCGAAGCCGCCGGCCAGTCTGTGAATGGGCCGGACTTGATGGGGGCCTCCGCCATCCAGCGCGATATCGTCCAGTAGAGGAAGCCCTCGGGCTTGAACTTCTGCGTCTGCGCACCCATGAGCGAGCGAAGCTCGCAGGGCGGCCCTTCGAGCGCCGCGTTCGCCCACGGGTAGGCCGGGTCGTTGCAGAAATACCACCAGACATGGCGTCCACCGCGCCGCGCCCGCTCGACCTGCGGCGGGTTCCACCAGCAGGTCGCAGGCACGAAGATGTCAACCTGCCCGAGCGGCGAGTCGTCCACGCCGAGACCCTTGTCCTGCGCCGTCGTCATGACAGGCACCTCCGGAAACTCCTCCTTCAGGACCTTTACGGAGATGGCAATGTTCGTGCCGTAGCGCAGAGGTTCCTCGTCGCATCCGTAGAGGTAGGCGTGGTCAAGAAGCCCGAGCTCCTTCGCCTTTTCGTAGTGCTCGCGGAATTTCGGCAACCCCTTCCCGCCCCGGAACCGCGCCTCGCTCTTCGCCCAATACCAGAAGCCAAGGTTGAAGAGCCCGAGCCGCCCCTGCTCCTTGAGGCGCAGGAGCATGTCCCACTTCGGTCCCTCCCAGCCGCCGCTGTAGAGCGAGTCCCAGGTGATGTAATAGTCGGCGAGGAAGTCGCAGTAGGCCTCCACCATCTCCGGCTTCTTCCACGCTTGGCGGTATTCGTTGGTCGCGACAACCCCGTGTTGCCCGTGCGGCACAAAGGAGATCGCAAGCGGAAGCGGCGAGGCGCGCCCGACCTCGAAGTCGTTGACGCGCACCGTGAATGGGAGGCGAACCGGCTTCGCGCCCTGCGCCGAGACGACGAGCGCACCCTCGTAGACGCCGGCCGCCTGGTCGCGCGGGCACTTCACGCGCACCCAGAACGACTGCACGTCAGTGCCGGAGACATCGCACGACTTCTGGAAGTCGAGTATCGGGTCAGGATACCAGCCCGTCGGTCCGCGCCTGACGCCCCTCGCCGTGCGCGCCGGGAACGGCGGCGGATTTTTCGACTCGGTGTAGCCCACCACGCTTGCCGCGACATTCGTTGCCGCAAACTTTGAACTTTGAACTTCAAACTCTGAACTTTCAACTGGCTTCAGGTCTCCTTCCAAGGCGACCTGAACGCCCTTCAAATCTTTGCCGTTCGGCGCGACGAGGATCTGGACGCTCTCGTATTCGCCGCGCGCGAGGCGGACGCCGATCTTCTCGGCCTTGCGCCAGTGGAAGGCGCCGCGCGGACGGACGTTCTCCATTGAGGTCGCCATGCCGATCACGAAGTCGCCGCGCGCGCACTCCTCCTTGAACTTGGCGAAGTCCGGCCCGTGCTCTGTGGCGTCCGTGACGTGTCTGAGCGGCGGCGTCACGATTTCCGGGGCCTTATCGCCCTTGGCGAGCGCGACGATGCGCTCGACGCCGAAGCGGCAGGGCGCGCCGCCGTCGATGACGCGGACGGTGATGTCCGAGAGCGCATTCGCATCGACGCGACTTTTGATGTAGCCGATCGGGAAGACGACGCGCTGACTCCCCTTCGGCGGGAAGATGTTCACCTCGCCGCCAAAGGGTTTGGCCTCGCCGAGGAGCTTGCCTTCGGCTCCCTTGCCGCCGTGGAGGGTGATGGCGAAGGTCTCCTCTGTTTCGTCGGCGCACCAGATATCGACCACGAGGCTCACCGTGCCAGCCGGCAGCGCCGAAGGGATCTTCGTGAAGACAAGTTCGCTCCGCGGCGTGAGGTCGCGGGCGTCTGCCGACTCATCGTAGAGCGTCGTCGCACCGTTGGCGGCCATGGTGAAAGCGATGGTCGCCAATGCAGTTGAAAGGCTGAAAAGCTGAAGGGTTGAATGCTTCATGGGTTGTCCTTTGGTTATGCGGTTATACTCATCTGACGTTCCAGACCGGGAGGCAGAGCCGGACGCCGTGAATGTTGGTCGCATAGTCTCTGCCGCGGGCGGTCGCATGATTCCTTATCTGGAAATCGGTAGACTGGTTAGAAAACGACCATGCGACTCCCTTTGCCGTGCGGTTGCCGCCGAACCCGGCGGGGCCGAGCGGCTCCATCAGCGTGTCGCCAGCCGTGATGGTCGCCATTTTGTTCAAACTCCACTCCCATACATTGCCGACCATATCGTAGAAACCCCAGGCGTTCGGGATGGACTGGTCCACGTAGGCCGTGCCGTAGCGGGCGTCCCACATGCCGGACTCGTCCTTCCACTCGTAGTCAGTCGGCGGGGTATAGTCATCCTTGGGGCCGCGGTACTGGCAGTTTGGATACCTGTAATTACTTCCCAGGGTCTCACCGCCGCGGCAGGCGTATTCCCACTGCCATTCCGTCGGGACGAGAAAGCCGAGGCCGGTGCGGTCCCGGAGTCGGCCAAGGATGCAGGTGGACGAGAAGCTCCGGATGGACAGCGCCGGGTCGGCGGCGTCGAAGGCCGGGTCCTGAAGCGCCCCGAGGGTGATTGAGTTGGCGGGGCGGGTGGCGCGGAACTCGGCGTTGGTGAAGCTCGACATGTAGTCCCCGGTGAGGTTGAAGCACTGGGCCTGCGTGACGGGAAAGATGCCGAGGTAGAAATCGTTGGTCAGGGTGCATGTATAAGAACTGTAGGTGGAGGCACCGCTGTTTTTGTAGGAGCTGGAGAATGTCCCCGCCTTGACGCGCTTGAGCCAGATCTCCGTCGTCTTGCAGGCGTCCGCCTCGCCGACGGTGTGGGCCGGCTCCTCGGTCGTGTAGCGGACGGGCCAGCTCTCCGCGTCGGCACCGTCCGAGACGTCCACGACAAGGTAGATTGGCGAGGTCTCGGTAAGCGGTGCGGCGGTGACGGAGACCCTTAGGTCTTTCGCCACGAGGTCGGGGTAGTCCGCGCCAAGGTTCCAGACGACGCGGTTCGCGCCGTTCGTGGCGACCGGCTCTGTCGCGTAGGTCTTGGCGGTGAGCGTCTGTGCACCGCCCTTGCAGGTGGCGGTGATGCCGATGGCGCATTTCTCTCCGGCGGCGCCGGCGATGGTGAAGTCAACATCGACGAGGCTGTTCCACGGCCAGCGCTGCCGTGCTGTTACGTCGGTGACGGTCATATCTGCGAAGGTCGGCATCGCAATCGCGAAGGCGATTGCAGCCGCAGTTGAAAGGTTGAAAAGTTGAAAGGTTGAATGTTTCATGGTAAGTCCTTTAGAAGTTAAGAAATTAATCGTCCTACCTCACGAAAATGAGCATCCCCTTCGGCGTGATGATGTTGATGTCGCGAACAAGCGGCTTGCCGACGACCGCGCCATTCCCGTCATAGACGGTGTGGATGAGGCGAATGCGTTTCTTTCGGCCCGACGTCGGCGAATAGTCCACCTCGCCCTCTTCGCCGGAGGTGCCCGTCTTGATGGTCGTCTTCGTCGCATCCGACGCCCAGATGCCCACGATACTCTCGACCTTGGCGTAAGAGCCGTCGGCGGGTTTCCAGGAGGGGGCGCAGGCGCCGTCAGACCAGCTGGGGCTGTAGCCGATGGAAATCGGCGGGAGCGCGTCAACGGATAGCACGTTGTCGTCGATGGCGACGTCTTCCCCCGCATATAAGGTGCCGTCGCCCGGATAGAACTTGAAGGCCGCCTTATCGTAGAGCCCAAGGGCGGAGTCGGAGGCCCGCCGGACCGGGACGAGGTCGTGGATAAGCACGCCAGAATGCCAAATCTTCACGGAGTAAAGCTTGAATTTGCCATAGTAGTCCAAATTGCTGTCCACGCCGTTGTAGTAGGAGGCGAAGAGCATAAGCGGGCCCCCGGCCGTGTAGTCATCAGCTTTGGTGAAAGCGCACGAAGCGCCGGCGGACCAGGTGAATGCCGGCCCGCTGAACGCGACCGTGTATTTCTCGTCCGAGTCGGACACACCCGGGGAGTAGATCGTTTCGCTACTCGAGGAAATGCCGTAGTATGGGCGAAGTCTGTAAGTGGAGTTGTTACCGGCGTCAACCAAGTATAGCGACCAGGTGTTGGTGGAGGCGGTGTCGCCGCGTGCGCACCAGATAAACTGGGCACTGCGCGATCCCGACGGAAACGAGATCTCCGCCTCGATCTTGTCTTGGTTCGGCGTCGGGATGTAGTCGTCAAGGACGATCCTGCCGTTCTTGCCGGCGCCTGAGCCGCTCCCCTGGATGTAGGCGAGCTGCGTGTAGGAGTCAGAGGTGATTTCCGCTCCCTCGCTCTCGCGCGCATCGACAACGATGGGGGCGGACGGGGCGGATTCGACAAGCGCTCCGCCCATCGTGAACATGCCAGTGCCGGCGTAGAACTTGCCCGCCGCTACGTCGTAGAGGCCGACCGCCGAGTCCAAGGTCCGCACCGCCGGCACAAGGTCGTGGATCAGTTCTTCCGACTGCCAGACCTTGAGGGAGTAGAGCTTGAACGCGCCATAGTTGCCGAGATTGTTGCCCACGCCGTTGTAATAGGAGGCGAAAAGCATTAGCGGGCCGCCAGCAGAGAAATTGACAGGATCGTAGGATTGCCCCACGCCGCCGGACCAGACGAAGTTCGTGCCTTCCGCCATGACCCGGTATTTCAAATCCGAGTCCTTGAGTGCCCCGTCGACGGCCGTGCCGGTCGCGTTGCCGTAGTCGAGGCGCAGTTTGTAAGCTGTGGCGCTATTTGCGTTCACGTAGAGCGACCAGGTGGCGGTTGTGGAGGTTGTGCCGCACGCGCACCAGATCTGCTGGGCCGAGAGAGTCCCCGACGGGAACGAGACCATCGCCTCAATCTTGTCTGAGTTCGGCGTCGGCGTGTAGTCGTCGATGAGAATCCTGCCACTGGCGCCGTCGCCCTGGATGAACGTGTACTGCGTGTATCCACTCGGAACGACAATCGTCGTCGACGTCTCGACGTCCGACGACTGGCCATCAAATATTGCCGTCATCTCGAACGGCGAGGAAGGCGTGAAGGTGACGGTCGCGGAGTCTGCGTCAATGCCCGCGGGGAGCGTCCCAACCCAGCGCTTGAAGCCGTTGCCCAAGCCAGGTGTCGCCGACACGGTGACGGGTGTGCCGACGGCGTACCAGTCCGTGCCGGATTGCGAGACCGTGCCGCCCACGCCGGCGGCGATTGTGCCGCGGTATGCCGTCGCCTCCCACTGCCATTCCAGCCGCCGCTGTTCGGCTGGCGTCGGGTGGACGTAGGTAAATGAGGTTTCGACGCCGTTCGAGACGACATTGCCGGCCTCGTCGTAGAGCTTCCAGCCCGTGCAGGAATACTGGGCCGACCCTGCAGCGTTCGTCGCAGATGCTGCACCGCAAGAGACCGGAAAGGATACACCCGATGACAAACCGTTCGTCTCACCGTATATGGGCGACGGAGAGCCGATGTCGCTTGGCGAACCCGTCACGCGGAGGATGCCCGAGGTGTCGCCGAGAACAAATCGAGTTGCATCGACATTATGGTTGGCGACGATCTCCTCGTCCGTCAGATGGCGGCTGTAGAGGCGGATGCAGTAGATGGAGCCGGGGAAATGGTAGCCGTTCTTCGCCACTCTTGTACCGATAATTGTTTTGCTACCCTCGGTTCTCCAATAGTTGGCATCTGAAGAGGCAAGGGACGAACCATTGCCGACGGCAGAAACGGGGACGCCGGAGGTGTAGCGCACCGAGACGGAATTAGTCGCCGTTCCGGACGAGAAAGCAAAAGTCGGCTTACTGACTGCCCCGGCAAAAGGGATTATGAAGTACGTGCCATCGGCCAAATACGACCAGCCCAACATCAGCCCCGAAGCCTCTGGTGCCTGTAATAGCACTTGTTTGGCCGTGCCGTCGCGCGAGGCATACACAATCTCCATCGTGCCGTTCTTGGCGGCGGTGAAAGTCGCTGTGGTGTCGGTCGCTGAGAGCGTACCGTAGGAGGTCGCCGTTCCGTCAAAGGTCATGCGGTCGTCCCCGACGGTTACACCGGTGAGGGTGAATTCGCGTCCGGCAACAAGGTCCTTCCAGACCATCGCGTTGTCGTCATGCGGCTGACCCGCCCCAGCGTTCTCGATGCCATCCCAGCAGGCGATCAGCCCTTCCTGAACGTAGAGGCCGGTTGTCCCGGCGCTCGCCACGCAGATGGCTGCGACTACTGCGACAACGGCGATGCATAGTGATCGTTGTATGTGCATTTTATTACTCCCTCGTTGTTAGTTTGAAGTTCAAAGTTCAAAGTTAGAAGTTCAAAGTTGGGTGTCGGGTGAATCATTCGAGCGGTGCGCAGTTTACGCCTGCGGCGATAAGCCGCTTGCGATGCGTCTCCATGCGCCGCTTGAATCCGTCGAAGTCACGCGGCGCGGCGGACGCCGTCCAGACGACCTCCGCGAACGCGCACGCCCGGGGCCACAGCTTGAAGGCGAGATCGTACTCGTTCCAGACGCACTCGCTCCAGACGCAGCACTCTGCGCCAAGGATCCTTCCCTTCGCGTCCGGGGAAATGCCGGATACAGGATCGACCGCATAGGCCTTCTCCAACGGCAGCCTCAGGTCCGGGGCAAGATAAGTAAACGGATCGTCCTTTACGCCTTGCGGAACCGAGAAGTAGAGCAAGGTCCAAGGCGCGGAGACAATCACGTCATGGCCGGCCAATGCGGCCTTTTCCGCCAGCTCCGCATCGTGCCACGTATGGACGACGACCTCGGGGCACGGATTGCCGGCGAGGACTTCGTCCCAGCCGATGGTGCGTCGACCTTTCTTCGCGAGGTATTCCGTGAAGTGCCGCGTCACCCATGCCTGAAGCGCGTCCTCGTCCTTGAGGCCCAGCGACTTGATGCGGGCCTGGCATTTCGGGCACTCCTTCCATCTGTCTTTGGGACATTCGTCGCCGCCGATGTGTATGTACGCGCCGGGAAAGAGCTTGCAGACTTCGTCGTAGACCTGCTCCATGAAGCGGATCGCGTCGTCGTTGCCGGCGCAGAGCACGTCAGGCTCCACGGCCCACATTGTGCGCGGCACACGCGGCAGGTCCTTGCGGCAGGCGAATTCCGGATGGGCCGCAAGAAGCGCCCGGACATGCCCGGGGATTTCGATTTCCGGAACGACCGTTATGAATCGCTCCTTCGCGTATGCGAGAATCTCGCGCACGTCCGCCGCCGTGTAGAAGTAGGGGCCGTATTGCTGCCCGTTGCCGCGATATTCGCCGGGGATGCCGCGGATGCCGTGTACGGGCGACTCCGGCCTGACAGAGCCGTATTTGACCAGCTCGGGGAACCGGTCTATCGCGAGCCGCCAGCCCTGGTCTTCCGTGAGATGCCAGTGGAAGACGTTGAGCTTGTGGTCCGCCATGAGGTCGAGGAGGTCCTTCACCGTCTCCTTGCCGAAGAAGTGCCGCCCCTCGTCAAGCAAAAGGCCGCGCCAGCGGAACGCCGGCCAGTCCCTCACCGTTCCGCAGGGGACCGCGTTCGTGCCAAGCTGCTTAAGGGTCTTCATGGCGTAGAACGCCCCCGCGTCGTCCGCGCTCGCCACCGTCACGCCGCCTGGCGCGATGTCGAGGCGGTATCCTTCGGACGGCAGGGAGGGGTCGCGAGTGAAGCGGACCTCCTTTTCCGCAACGTCGCAAGTGCCGTCGCGCCACACCTGCTCGCGCGGCGCGGGCACGAGCGCGATTGCCGCTATTGCTATTCCAAGAAGATTCATTGCGTCCTTTGGTCAGATGTTGAACTTCGGTTTCTGCGCGGTGCCGTAGTCGGAGACGATGCGGAGGTTCTTGTGGTAGCGGGCGTGGGTGACGGGGTAGTCGTCGCCGGGTTTGCCAAGGGCCGCGATGCGGAGGATAGTGTTCGCCCAGAGGAAGGCCGTCGTCTCGTTGCGCGTCATGAGCAGCATTTTGCGCGCCTCAAGGCACTGCTTCATGCCCATCGTGATTGCGCGGCGCGGGAAGTTCTCGAGGTTGCCCGCGACACCGCAGTGGCGCGTCGAGTCGATTGTGCGCGTGAACTCGTTGATCTCGAGAATGCGCGGGTTCGACTCAGCGACGCCCGGGCTCGGCTCGTTGAACGCGACGTGACCGTGGATGCCGATTCCGCCGTAGCAGACCTCGATTCCGCCAAGGTCCTTGATCATCTTAGGAAGGTCCTTGATGTTCTTCGGCGTCGGGAAGATTATCTGGTCCTTCGGCATCAGGAGATCGGGGCGGATGCGGTTGAAGAGGAGCGGCCCTATCTGTCCGCGGAAAGAGAGCGGATTCGTCATCGGTATCAGCTCGTCCTTCTCGTCGTCGACATATTCGTCCATGAAGAAGAAGCGGACGTTCTTCAGGTTGATCTGGCGGTAGTTGATCTTCTCCGCCATCAGGCGGTAGGGCTGCGTCGGGCCGACGGGCATGATGAAGTTTACGACCTTCTTGCCCTTCGCGGCCTTGGCGAATTCCTTCACCATCTCCTCCGCGAGATAGTCATACACCTCGTCGAGAGTCGGGAACAGCACAAGCTGCCCCTTCGCCCTCTTCACGAGTTCGTCCGTGTCAAGCGCAAGAATCTTGCGCACCTCTTCTTTGCGTTCCTTGTGTGTCATATCTCCTCCATGCCTTCGCAGCTGAAAGTTTGATGTTTGATGTTGAAAGTTACAACACGCCCATCTTCAGCTAATATTGTACATCAGCCGTGGGAGGAAACGCAACTGTACTTTTTACAATTCGCCTGTAAAAAACGCAACACGGCGGGGCGGCATTATGGTACAATTACCGCATGGGCAAGCAGAAGAAAATAGCGGTCGCGGCGGAAAGGTCGAGCGCGTACGGGCGCAACTTCATCCGGGGCGTCGCGGAAACGGCGGAACGGCATCCCGAATGGGACCTTGTGCTTATCGATCCGCTCAGCATAGCGGCGAAGGCCAAGGAGCCGTTCGACGGATGGATCTGCCGCGTCGCGGACAGACGCACCGCGTCCACTCTCGCGAAAAGCGAAAGCCCCGTTGTCGACTGTCTCTGCGAATCGGATTTCCCCGGCTTTGCCAGCGTCAAGACCGACGCAGACGCAATCGGACGCCTCGCGGCGGAGCATCTTATCAAGCACCGCTTCGCTAACTTCGCCTTCTGCGGCTACCGCCGCGTCGCCTTCTCCGACAGACGGAGAAACACATTCGCGGCGTTTCTCGAGCAGAAGGGATTCCGTCCCACCATCTACCGTCCGCCGTTCACGCGGCAAAACCGCTTCGGAAGCGACTTCCTTCTCGGCACGCGCGTCGAGTCCCCGCCAGACTCCGAAGACCTTGCAGACTGGATCAGGCGGCTACCCAAACCCGTCGGCGTGTTCTGCTGCGACGACCTTCGCGCCTCGCAGGTTCTTTCCCTGTGCCGTGCGCTCGCCATTGCCGTTCCGGACGAAGTCGCCATTATCGGCGTGGACGACGATCCAATCTACTGCATGTTCTCGACGCCGCGAATTTCGAGCATTGACCCAGACGCCGCAACTATTGGCAAAACTGCCGCCGACACGATGGCGCTAATGCTGTCCAACCGCAAAACGGCGAACAACCCGCCAAGGATCGTAGTGCCGCCGCGCGGAATCGTCGAGCGGGAGTCGACGAACGCCTACCCGCACGCGCCGCCGTGGTTTGCGGACGCGCTGTCCTTTATCCGCGATAACGTCTCAAATGGAATCTCCGCATCGGACGTGTTCCGCCATGTCGGCTTCTCGCGCACGCTCGTCGAGCGCGCGTTCAGGGAATGCCTGTCGTCGTCCGTGCAGAAGCAGATTGCGGAGGCGCGGATCTCAGAGGCGAAACGGCTCCTCGAAACCACGTCCCGTCCAATAAAGGAGATCGCCGCGCTCTCCGGCTTCTCGACTCTTGAATACCTCTCTCGCGCCTTCGCCGCTGCGACAGGCGTCTCGCCCACCACCTGGAGAGAGCGAAGCGTCAAGAACGCATGACCTCGCCGCCGATGATCGTCATCTGCGGCGTGAGCGAATCGTCGACGAGAACGATATCCGCGATCTGGCCCGCGGCGATTTCGCCGCGGCCCAAAATGCCGAGCGAACGGAGCTGGTTGTAGCCCGCCGCCTTGACCGCCTCGTGGAGCGGCCAGCCGGTGACGCGGACGAAGCGGCGGAAGCAGTCCGGGAAGAGCGCGACCGACCCCGCGACGTTCGACACCACCGCCTTGGGATCGTACGGAACGTCAGCAAGCGTCGCCCTGCCCTTCTCGACCTTCACGCGCAATCCGCCGAGCGAATACAATCCGTCCGGCTCGCCCGCCGCGCACATCGCGTCCGTGATGACCATAACGCGGTCGGGTCCCTTCGCCTTCGCGATGAGCTTTATCATCGGATCGGAGAGATGCACGCCGTCCGTGATAATCTCGACAAACACGTCGTCCGCGAGAAGACCGCCGGTCACCATCGTCGGACGAAGGTGGTGTATCGGCATCATTGCGTTGCAGAAGTGGGTGAGATGGGTCATGCCCGCCTTGCGCGCCCGCTCAAAGGTTTCGTAGTCGGCGGAAGAATGCCCGCCAGACGTCACAATCCCAATCTCCGCAAGTTCGCGAATGCATTCTTCCGCGCCTTCCAGCTCGGGCGCAAGAGAGACTTTCCTGACGGGCGAGATGGCGTTGAGGCGCTTCACCATCGCGGCATCGGGCTTCTTGAGATACGCGGGATTCTGAGCCCCGGCCATTTCGCCGTTGAAGAAAGGTCCTTCAAGATGGACGCCGAGACACGCGGCACCTCCGCCGCGCACCTTGTAGCGTTCCGCAGCGCGGCACATTTCGGCGAGTTCTTCCTCTGGGCGCGTAAGGCCCGTCGCGAGGAATCCCGTCACGCCGTCCAAGAGCTTGCCGCGCCCGATCTTGTCGAACGCCGCGTCCGTCGCGTCGCAGAAGTCAGCGCCGCCGCGTCCATGCGAGTGGATGTCCACGAAGCCTGGAAGAAGCGTCAGCCCGTCCGCCTCGACGACGCGACAACCTTCGACCGGCGAGACATTCGCGCCGACCTCGGCAATCACGCCGTTTTCAATCCTGACTTCCGCAACGCCGAGATTCCGCCCCGGCGTGATGACATGAGCTCCGCGTATCACAATGTCTTGCGCATGTTCAAACTGTCCGTTTTCGCAGGCCACGATCTAAACTTCCTTTCATATGCGGAACATTATACACCCGCAATTCTCCGCTATGCAACTGTGATTTTTACAATTCACCAGCAGAAAACGCCACAGCATCGACCACTTTGTAGAGAGCCAAAATGTCTCGCGGTTCTCTGGTAACGTCAGCATCAGCGTGTAGATGATTATGTAGCATGGCGCAATGACTTTAGAGCTTCGCCAGGATATCTGGTATGTTTGACTTGTCAAGCGACGAGAAAGCAAAGCATTTCTTGCCAAGATGGTTGAGCGATGCCCCGACATGTACGAGCGTTGACTTGTCGATGATGAGAAAGCGGTCGTGGAACTTGTCCGATTCCTTCACCGTAAGTGTGTCGCCATATTGCGCGTTGAACCGAGCCACATCTACATTATGAAGCTGATTCTTACGTGAGTTCTTCACTACGAGCACCGTCGCCTCTGGACGTTTCTGCGCGATAAGCGTGAGAACCGAATCGTCGAAGTACGGGTCGATGACTATCAGTTCTGACTTCGCCATGCGCACAAACTTCTTCATCTGCTCGAACGCATCATATACCTGTCCATCGAAAAACACCTTCTGCGGAGGAAACTTCTTGTCCTGCATCGCATCAAGAATCAACTTGAACCTTTCCTCATTGCGCACTTGAGCATCTTCCTGTTTCAACTGGCGGCGTTCCGTGGCCTCTATTCGCGAGAGGAGCGGGGCAAGCGAGGCAAGTGCTCGACGCATGGCAGTAAATGCTCGCATTATTCGTATGTTGGCCGCGATTGCTCGAGACGAACGAAGGACACTGCTCAACATTGCAATGCCATTTTCCGTAAACACATAAGGGAGATATTTTATGTTGCTTCCCCTTCCACCGTTCAAGATGCCAATTTGGCATCTTGAACAGTCTTCATGGGTCAGCTGAAACATGAAGTCTTCTGGGAAACGTTCAATATTGCGCTTTACCTGTCTATTAAGTTGCCCCACTTCAACCCCATATAACTCGGCGAGATCGCGATCAAGCATGACTTGGGCGTTGCGAGTCGTAAAGATTCTCGAACGTATGGCATCCACTGTGCTTAGTTCGGCAACTGCCAAACTATTCGTGACTTCGCAAGATTCTTTTTCAGATTGAGCTGATTTCTGATTTTTCATAATGGCCTCCGGGGTATACAGTTATCCTGTCTTAGCAGTAACCCCTCGCGGATACTCTCCGCTGGTTATATTGGCCCTGCTGCGCCCGCCCGTTGGCATCGCGGATTCACGCTTTCAACGCCTTAGCTCGGCCTTCGGCTATCCCCTCGGCCTATCGGCCTCGGCCCTCAAAAGCTTCGCTTTTTCGGCGGCTACCCAGCATGAGTCGCCCGCGATTAAATCAGCATCATTTCCGATGGCCCTCCTGCACGATTTTTTAGACCGACATCCTCTTCGGAGAAAGCACTGATATTATACCAAAATTTCAGCCGTCGTTGGGTTGTGGTTTAGCAGCGGTTGTTGCCTAAAGAAGAATGACGAATGTGGGATGGTTGTGTCGAAATCGTTCTTGGATTCGACACGAAAGATGGTTGAGTCGTGGTTGAGGGATGGTTGAAGAAGCGACCAGAGAACTTGGCGAGGCAAATGCGCCGTTTCACATTAAAAAATGTCATGCCCTATGGCATTGATCCCTGCATTCAGCTCGACCGTCTTCCCTCCGAACTCAAACACCCCGGGAACGGGCGTGATGACCATTCCAGTCGCCTTGTCGCCGTCAAACTTGAGGTCAACCTCGATCCAGCCCTTCGGGTGGGGATGCGTCGCCTTGAGCGACTTAAGCCCTCCCGGGCACGGTGCGACGCGAACCTTCTCGAAGAACGGCGCGGCCGGCTTGATACCCGCGAGCCCCGTCTGCATGAACCAGATCGGATGCGCGCCCCAGGCGTGGCAGTCGCTTCTCGACTCGTGCTGACCGTTCTTGCCGGAATCAGGCGCCTCCTGCGTCGTCGTAAGACCCTTCTTAACATAGTCGCGCCAAAGGTCGAGGCGCTTCAAGAAGAGATCGCCGCGTCCGAACTTGAAATATGTCTCGAAGAGATAGTACGAGAAATACACGGTGCAGCGCTTGAGGTCCTCGTCCTCGATGAGATGGCGAAATGCTACTTCGGCCTTGTCCTTCGGCAAAACATCGCCAAGAAGCGCAAGCGCCTGGGCATGTTCCGAAAAATCGACTCTTGCCGGGGTGTCTGCGAGAATTCCACGCTTCTCGTCCCAAAACGCCTTTACAATCGCCCGCTTGAGCTTCTCCGACTTCTCTTCCCAATACTTCGCCTGCAACTCGTTGCCAAGCGCACGCTCAACTGCGGCCGCTGAACGCATTGCAAGATTCCAGTAGAGGTTGATTTCTGCGTTGACACCATCCCCGAATCGGCAGCCAGGAGCCGTGCCATCGCCCGCCCAGCCAACGACCCAGTCCATGAAGTTCCAACCAGGGATGTCCTCGAGAAGGCCGTTCTTGTTTTCGTAGTATTCCATTCCCGCCATCGACTTTCTGAGTCCAGGTAGACGCGCCCTGAGCCATTCGCGGTCGGCGTGGTTCATAACGTAGTCGCCGTACATCAAGAGATAGCAAAGCGTATAGCTCGCGCCCTCCTGCGTGCCACGCGTCGGGAAGTTGAACGGGCACTGCCCGTCATCGCGCGTATTGAGGTCGTATATTTCCATCGCCCTCTTCACCATGCGATCGTCACGCGACATCGCGGAAAGAACGTTCAGCTGGACGCGCGTATCGCCAGGGTACATCTGCTGCTCGTAGAACGGGCAGTCGAAGAGCATCTCGTGGCAGCACATCTGCATCGCACGCGCCGAGATCTCGCGTATGGCGCCGAGCGAAGGATCGTCAGGCGACGTGAAGACGCTCTCCATCTCAACGGGATAGCGCGACTCGACTATCGCGACCGAGTCAACCGTAAGCGGCTCGTCCTTCGTCTCGATGTCGATGCGAACCCACTTGCCACAGCGGAACCACGGCGCGGAGAACTTCGCACCCTTGCGACCATCACTCACAAATGTGTCGCCGAACGCGGGAAGATAGCGACCGACGATCAAGTCGCGTGCATTCGGCTCGCTTGTCTTTAGGTGATTGTCGCCACGATGCGACGCCTCTGCAAAGCAGATCGCGAACTTCGCTCCCTTGCCGCCGGAGAGAACGACATCTGGATATGCGCAGTAGTAGCGCCCGAGATCCCAGGCGAGCTGCATACGCGTATTAGCCGGCACCGTAAAGGGCTTCTCAAGGTCGATTCTCTCTTTGGCTTCGTCTGCAGTATAGACGTGAGTGCTTCTGAACTCCGCGCCCTTCGCGACGGCCTTGACGCCGCCCGGACAAATCTTGCGCACATCCTGATCCGTCTGGTCGGGAATCTGCGACGGGAAGAGCATCCACCCGCCTGTGCGACCGCCGTATATACGCGGTCCCTTCGACCCCGCGGCTCCGCGGACAACGGAGGCACTCTTCCACTCCGTCGGCTCTCCGGAATACGGTCCGCAGCCGACAATCTCGAACTGCGACCCAGTGCCCCACGCGCCCGCGGCCTTGTCTTTGCCAATAGAACGCACGCCCGAGACACGCCCAACCTCCCAATCGGCCTTGCCAGTCGTGAGCTTTGCATCATACGCGCCGTTCGCCTTGAAGACGAAGCCGCCGCGATACGAGAGCTGAGCGAGAGGCGCAAAGTCGCCAAGCCGCTGCACATACGCCTCGAAGACATGGCGCCCCGGCTTAAGACCAGTAGCGATATAGGTCTGGTACTGCCAGTTCTCCACAGTTCCTCGATTCGGCCCGCGGGCAACGAACCTGCCGTCGAGGAACAGGACAAACCTCTCGTCGGCCGAGACATCGAACACAAGCGCCCCATCACCCTCTGCGACATCGAACGCCTTGCGGAACTTGAGTATCGTCAAGCCCGCGTCAGCCAGATTGCCGTGCCGCTCGCCTTCCCAGAAATCTGTCGTTCCAGACGATGGCTCCTTTGCGTCGGGATGCCACACCCACGACGCCTCATCTATCGGCTGAATGCGAAGGATGTTGGTGTTACCGCGCGTCACCCGCGCATCGCGGAACACGCGGTCTACAAACGCCGACTTATCGAGCGCACGCTCATAGGCAAGGAACGTTGCAACATCCAGTTCCTCAGCCCTTTCGGCGGACATGCATTCCGGCCTGTACGCACAACGTCCGGAAATCTTCGGTCCGAACAACGACGCATCCCACACGAGCGCCTGGAGGTACTCGCCCTCTTCGTGGTTGAAGTGGAAGTCGGGCTTCGTGAAAAGCGAGTTGCGATCTGCGCAGATCTCCGCCGCGGTGCCGACGGGAATTATGCCGAATCCGTATTTCTTCGCAAATGCGGCGTAGGCGTCGTGCAGTCGCGCATACATCTCGACCTGGTCAAAGCCGAACTTCTTGAGGCGCCTGTCCCACGGCGGATAGCTCCAAGTCTCCTGCACAAGTATCTTCGCCTGCGGCGCGAGCTCGCGGATCTTCGCGACAAGGTTGTCGCCCCACGGATGGTAGGTCGCGGGATCCCAGCTGAAATGGCTCGCCTGCTGAATGGTCACGACGTCCCACTTGTCCATGGCGAGCGCGTCAGGGATATTCGCCCTGCCCCTATCGACGACGCAGCGCCCATCTACAAACCTGTCGAAGCGATAGGGCTTGAAAGTCACGTTCGTGGCTGCGGCCTCGACATTGCGCCAGTGGCGCTCGAGCGAGCAACCGCCGATGTAGAGCGAGGCGAGGTCAAGCTTATGCCCGTTCGCCTTGGCGACCTGTGGAAGATGCCGCGTACAGCTTATCGAAAAGCTGTTCCCGATCATCAGGACCTTAAGTCCTTCCGAAGAAGACTGATCCTCGCCGTCGGCGGCGAAACAGAATAAGCCGGCCACAATGGCCGAGAGATAAAATAGGATCTTTTTCATGACAGGAATTATACCAAAAAAGAGAAGAGTTGCAAAAATGACGACGCTACGGCTTTACCCAGTATCCAGAGAGGTCTGATATCCTTTCGGCGGGCTTGCGCGAGTAGATGGACTCTGGAACTTTACGCGGGCCGTCGAGCATGTAGCCAAGAACGGCCGCAGGCGGAAGTATCGTCTCCCATACAGTGTATTCGCTTGCCGCGACGGAATAGCTCTCGATATTCGCAAAGCGACGCCAAATCGGCCAGTGCTTCACGACTTCGGTTCCGTAGACATACTTCTTCGCGTCCTGGGCGACGCCATACGTCCACCTGTAGGGCGTTATGCCGCCGACGTATTCGGCGATCCCGTCGTCCATGCTCTGGAGATCGAGGAATCGCGCCGGATATACGACGCCCATTCCGCTCGTCAAAGACTCGCCTCGCGGATTGCAACCGTTGTGGAAGTCGTTTGCGAGATACACGCCTTCAAGATACTTCGCGTCGCCCGTTAGCGCATGCGCGGCGACAAAGCTCTCGGCGCGGCGGAGCGGATGGCTGTTGCCCCAGCTCATCGTGTGGACGAATCCGTGCTTCGCAGAGAACCATGGCGTGCGGTAGGGATAGGCGTTCTCGAGCTCGTCGAGATACTCGTTCGCAGTGTTGACGCGGCGACGGATCCAGTCCTTCTTGATCTGCTCGAGTTCGTCGGGAACGCGCTGGTCCTTCAAAGCGAACTCGAGGAACGTGTACGCACTCCAACCCCAGCTCGACTTGTTGATCTCCTTCTGGAGATCGCCCTTGCGCTTCGCGACCGAATTGAAATAGTGCATGTCGCCGGTAAGCGCGGAGAGGTTCAACGCCGCCGTCAGCATATAGCGCGGCGACCAGTTCTCCGGCTCGCGGTAGACGAGATCTACCCACGGTCCAGTTTTCCACTTTGTGCTTGTGCACCCTTTCATCTGCTGCACGACAGGACCGTGCGTCTCGGCCCATTTCCACGCCCGTATCGCCCGATCGAGAAGCATGTCGGCGGTCTTCTTCTGCCCCGCCGCCTTGAACGCGCGTGCAACGAGCGCGACAGTTCCCGCGAAATCGTAGCACGAGTTGTGCGTCGGAATCGAAAGGTAGTACTGAAGCCCCTCGTGCTGGGGCGCGGCATGCTCGCCGCCAGGATGCCCCGTCGTTTCGATCCACGTGCCGACTCCGCCGTCCTTTTCCTGCGCGGCAAGAAGGTGCTTTATGCCCCACAACGCCTCGTCGAGGATGTCGGGGATTCCGTTCCCAGACTCGGGAATGCAGAGCTGACCATCGGTGAAATTGCCTGGTTTCAGCAGATAGTCAAGCGCGAGCGAACGCGGAATCTGCAAATGCATCGGACGACGGTCGTAATCGGCCGCGTCGTGGTAGCCGCCGGGGAGAGAAAGATGTTCGTTAGTCGCGCACATCTCGCGGCTTGAAGTAATCACGTTGAAGTGCTTGAACTTAAAGGGCTTGCCATCCTTGCCGATGATTGGCTGGCCATCCGCAGGAACGACGTACTTGTCGTACTGCCACTCGTCCGGCGGCTGTACGCCGCGGATTACGTCGAGGTGACACGCGGGGCAAGTCCACTGCGTGCAAGGCGGCTTTTTCTCGATTCCGCAGCGCTTGTTGAAAAGCCCCAGCATGTGGTGTCCCCACGCCTCTGCGATCGCGTCACGCGACACAGAGAACTCCATCGAGCGACCGATCCCGTCGACTGAAAGATAGTAGCGCCCTTCCTTTTCGAGCGGCGTAAGATCCGCCTCAAGCGTCTCCTCGCCGGTGAAAGGCGTGCCGTCCTTGCTTACTGGATCTGCCACACGCGGTGCAAGCTTCCCCTCGAGGACCTTCGCGCCGCTCTTTGCATCGACGACAGCGAACGGCTTTTCGGCAAACGACGCGAGAGGCATTGGCCCCGCCGTTCCAAGCCACGCGCCTACATACGCGTACTTGCGCGCGTTCGGCGCATAGCCCACTTGGTTGACCTTGAAGACAGGCGATGGCACGCCGGGGTCATAGGTGAACTTGCCAGCCACGCCGAGGTCTACGCTGTCGCCATTCTTCATCGGCGCGACTTTCACGAAGACGTTGTGGATCACTTCTCCCGCCGTCAAGTTGAAGTGATCGCCGTCAGGCGCCACATAGTGCTTCATTCCGTTCGCCTCTGGCCAATACGAGACGACGCCCTGTATCGACTTAAGCTTCTCCGCAAACGGCTCGCGAACTTTTTTCACGATATCCTCGTGCAAGGCAACGCGCTTGCGCCTTATCTGCCAGTCCGCACCGGCGCTCTTCGACTCCTCGAAACGTGGGTCCGCGAAGAACGCGGCGTTTTCGTCGTCCGAGCAGTCGCCCTGGACGAGTATGTATTCGGGCGTGAGCGCAGTGATCCTGAATTCCGCCGCGGTTGCGGCAAAAGCGGCCGCAGCCGCCGTCGCCATGATGCAGACAGTCTTCATTCGCAACACCTCGTCATTTTGCGCGCTTGATGACCGCCTCATGTGCGGCCTTGAGGACTTCGGGGTTGTACTTCAGTACCTTTCGGTCGTATGTCAGAAGACCGTTGATCTCGATTTCAACGTCGGTCGTCTGCGTGTAGATAGAGCCGCCAAGACCCTTCTCCGCGAGATCGCCGAGTTTTTTCATGAGGCCGAGATACGTTTTCTCAAGCCCTTCGCGATTCTTCGTGTCCGCAATGCCGCCATATCCCCAGCTGCCCTTGGCCTCCTTCCAGAGATGCCCTTCGACTGGATGTCCGAGCCCGCCGAACTCGCCAAGGAAACTTATGCGGCGCGGATTCACCGCAAGCATGTCGGGGCCGCGGTAGAGATGGAGATCCACCGTATCCGCCGCTTCGCATTCGCCCTCCGGCCTGTGCTTCGTAAGAACGCGCCTGTTCCAGTCCCAGCCATTCGGAAGGAGATGCCCGCCTTCCCAGTCCCAGCATCCGCTCGGACCGTTCACGAGGCGCGTACGGTCGTAGCGACGCACGAAGTCAAGCATCGAATGAGTAAGGAATTCGCCTGGCTGCGTCCACCCCTCGTTGTAGGGGTTCCACATCACGATCGAGGGGAATGTCTGGAGGACATCCATCATCTCCTTCATCTCCTGGCGCTGCAGGCCATAGCGAGGAACGACGCCATATCCAATCGGATCGCCCGAGTTTCCGTTGCCGCTCGGAAGGTCCTGTATCACGAGAAGGCCCATTCTGTCGCAAAGAGCATAGTAGCGGAACGGCTCTACCTTGATGTGCTTGCGCATGGTGTTGAAGCCGCAGTCCTTGAGGGTCTTGATGTCGAACGCCATCGCCTCTTCCGAAGGCGGAGTCAAGAGCCCGTCCGGCCACCATCCCTGGTCGAGAGTGCCCATCACGTAATACGGCTCGTTGTTAAGGAAGAACCGCAAAATCCCCTTCGCATCCTTCCGCTTCTCGAACTTGCGCATGCCAAAGTAGCCCTTGATCTCGTCCTTGCCGTACTTCGCAGTGAAGTTGTAAAGCTTCGGATTCTCCGGCGACCAGCATTCGAAGTCCTTCGGCATGTCGGTCGTCACTTCCACTTCGCCCGCGCCATCTACCTTGTCAAACTCGAAACGCACCGTCCCCTTGTCGATATCGGTGAAGACCTTGTATGACTTGATGTACTTCTCGGGTACCGTCTCCATCCATACCGTCTGCCAGATGCCCGAGACGCGCGTGTAGAAGCATCCGTGCGGCTTGAAGCACTGCTTGCCTCTGGAGTTGACAAATCTCTCGGTTGGATCCCACACGCAGACGGTAAGCTCGTTCTCGCCCTTCTTCACGAAGTCAGTGATGTCGAGCGTAAAGGGATTCTGTCCGCCTTCGTGCGGAACGTCCGTCACCTCGTCATGCCCGATGAACACCATCGTACGGAAGTCGACGCCGCCGAAATGGAGAAGAATCCTCTCGCCTGGCTTCGGGTCGCACGATATCTTGCGCGTGTACCAAAGGAACTCATCAGGTTCCAGAAGCCGTCCGACGCCGGAGAGCGCAGACTCGATGCAGAACGGCACGCGGATCTTCCCGTTCCATTGTTCGGGGCGTCCGGGCGTATTGGTCACGCTCGTCACCGCATAGTCCCAGTCGCCGTTGAGGTTGGTCCAGTTCTGACGCACCATCTGAGGGCGCGGATAGTCGCGCCAGGCATTCTCGCTCGTAACCTTCTCTCCCCAGGGAGTGAGCATCGTTCCGGCCGAAGCCACACCCGAAACAGCCACGGCTGCGGCAAGAATTGTCATCGTCTTCATTGTTCTGTCCCTTTCGTTTGTTTTTAAATCAGTCCTGAATCAAAATCCGGCCTTATGAAGCGCCTCTTCCGTAAGGCCCTGTCTGGCGGCTTGCTTCGCCACGTACTTCCCGACGATGTCGCCTTCAAGGTTGACGTAATCGCCAACCTTCCTTGCGCCAAGCGTAGTCGCCTTCACAGTAGTCGGAATGAGGTCGACTGCAAGCCAGTCGTCGCCGAGAGCGGAAATCGTGAGCGATACGCCGTCGATTGCTATCGAACCCTTGATAACCGATTGCGACGCGAGAACGCGGCCGCACCTGACCTTGAGCTGGAAGTCGCGGCCCTTCGGCGTCTTCGCGGCAATTGTGCCGCGGCAATCGACATGTCCCTGGACGATATGCCCGCCCATCGCGTCGCCCGCGCGCAGCGCGCGCTCCAAGTTCACCTTCGCGCCAGGAACGAGCTCAGAAAGCCCAGTCCTCGACTCGGTCTCACGAAGGACATCGGCAGTAAAACGCGAACCGTCGCACTTGACAACCGTAAGGCACACGCCGTTCACCGCAACCGACTCCCCCTCTTCGAGCGGCTTCGCCCAATTCTCGTCCGCGACAATTTCGAGGACAAGCCCCGCCCCGCGCGAGACGCGCTTGACGGTGCCGATTCGCTGGATAAGCCCCGTAAACATCACTTCTTCTCCTCGGACTGCCCACCCCACTCCTTGCACGGAAGGTAACGGATGGACGCGGCTTCCTCGGCCGTAAGGCGCTCGTCGCCGCCGGGACCTGGCTTGAAGGAATCGAGCAATGGCCCGACTTCCACGTCACGGACAGGAACGAGGAAGCGCTCATCGGCGCCGCTTCCAACGATCTTGCCGCCTTCTGCGACGACGAGACGGCGCGTCAGCTTCTCGCACGCGGCAAGGAGACCGTCATAAGTGTAGTCGGTGAACTCCCACTTCTTGGCGCGGTCGAGCTTTCCGACATACTGCTCGCCAAACGCCTTAGCGCCGATCTGCACGCCGAGGACGCCAAGCGCGGTTGAAGGATTGCAGTCGGAATCGTACCCGCCGCATGTAGATATCTTCATCGTCTTCTCGATGTCACCATCGCCCCAGAGGTAGCCGAGGAGTACCATCGCGCCGTTGATCTTCACATCGATGGCTGCGTAGCTTACCTTGCCAATGTTCGGACCCTTGTCGCGACCGTAGGCGTCGACGGCGAGCTTCCACGCCTTGCGCCAGTCCTTTGGGTCGGCGGCGTACCACGCGAGCATGTTGCGCACCATCTTTGCGTAGCCCGATTCTGCGGGGATGCAGCGGAGAGCGGCTTCTACCGTCTTTACGCGGTCGGTCTCAAAGTATGCGATTGCGTAGAGCGCGCCGACGAACTGTCCGGCGTAGAGTCCGTCGCCGTAGTTCATGATGCGCCCGAACTGCTCGCCGAACTTCACTGCGCGCCAGGGCATGCCGGGAACGAGGATGCCCGAGAAGTCGGCCTCGATCTGGTAGTCGATGTCGTCAGTCGACGGATGGTTCTTCGGATGGGAAGACGAGGGAGCGGCGATGCCGCGACGCAAGTTGTCGCGCGCGTTCGCATTCGCGCACCAGAGCCGATAGCGCGAATTGGCAAAGTCGATTCCCGCCTCGCGAACACCAACGTCGATGCCGCGCGTATCGAGCGTGTTGATGAAGGTCATCTCGACGTAGAGGTCATCCTGGCTAAACGTCTCGTTTATAAGCTCGGGCTTCCAGACTGGCAGCGCATCCCAGTCGAAGAGCTCGCCGCTCTTCTTGAACTCGGTCGGCCATCCATAGGCGACGCCGACGGACTGACCAATCCAGGCGCCGGCCATCTTGTCGCGGTATTCCGCAACGGAAATAGAGCGCGTCTTCACGCCGTCGACAAAAATGCAGCCGACTGTGCATCCTATCGTGGCGAGCGCAACGGCCGCCAATGCGATCCTTGATGGAACCCCAACTATCATGATCTTCCCCTCCTTGCAAAGTCAACCGTCACAAACGAATCCCCGCACGCCATGAAGCTCTCGTCGACATTGAGCTTCCCGCGCAAGGCCTTTTCAATCGGCTGCGACCCAATCACGACAGGAGCAACTACCGTCAGCCACTGGTCCACAAGACCCTGTGCGGCAAGCGAACGCGCAAGCGTCAGTCCACCTTCGCAAAGGACGGATACGATGCCCATCTTACCAAGCTCGACAATCGCCTTCTTTGCGTCGTCGAAAACGAGCGTCTTGTTGGGAGCGCCGTCAGTGAACACCTGCGCGTTCTTCGGAAGCTTTCCGCTCTTGGAAACGATGACGCGAATCAAGTCGTCGTTGCGCTTGCCGTGCGAAAGCAGCGAGGGATTGTCCTTTCTGACTGTCTCGGCGCCAACCATGATTGCGTCGTGAATTTCACGCAAAGTGCTGCTAGTCAAGCTGCGAGAGTCCGCCGACGATATCCACTTGGCGTTGCCAAAGTCGTCGCAAATCTTCCCGTCGAGCGACATGGCGAGCTTCACCGTCACATACGGAAGCCCCGTCGTCACGTGCTTGCGGAAATCGCAGATAATGTCGTCGGCCAGCTTCAAGAGACCTGCATCGCCCTTGAAGCGCTCGCACTTCACACCCGCCTTCGCGAGCGCGCGCTTCGCCTTGCCACGATTCTTCGGATTTGGGTCAGAAATGGCGTAGACTACGCGCGAGATTCCCGCGGCGATAATCGCGTCGGTGCACGCGCCAACTCGCCCCGGCTTTGAACACGGCTCCAATGTCACATAAATTGTAGCGCCCTTGAGAAGTCGGTTTCTTGTCCCGTTCGTCCCAGTTGTCCTGGAAGTCCCGGTACAACCGCAACCGCCTCTCCTCAACGCGTTTTTTATCGCGGCAACTTCGGCATGGTCACCGCCAGCTTTCCTGTGCCAGCCCTCGCCGATTATCTTGCCGCCCTTCACAATCACTGCGCCGACTGCAGGATTAGGCCTTGTATGTCCAAGCCCGCGCGCCGCAAGCTTGATAGCCCTCTCCATATATTCGGCGTCTTTCACTATCTCCTATCTCCTAACTCCTGACTCCTGACCCCTGACTCCTGAGCACTAACCCCTGACTCCTGACCCCTAATTCCTAATCCTCCACTCTCCAACTCCAACTCCGAACTCCAATCCTAACCTTTCGCGTACTTATCGAGAACTGCATTGATAAGCGTCCTCGATTTGGGGGTCGAGAACCAGTTGGCAAGATCTATCGCCTCGTTGATGACTACTGGTTTCGGAACGTCAGACCACTTCATCTCCCAGATACCCATTCTGAGGACTGCGCGCTCGACTGTGCCGAGGCGGTAGAGATCCCATTTCGCAAGGAGCGGCACTAGTATCTCGTCTATCTCCTTTTGGTTCGCAAGGACGCCCGCTACGCGCGCTTCCGCGAAATCCTTCATCTCGCCCTTGGGACAGGCCCTGCCCTCTTCGCTGTCGAGAGAGGAAAGCTCTTCCCAGAAGGAAACCATGAACTGCCCAATGTCGTTCGGCGGATTTAGATCCGCCGCCGTCAGCATCTGAATCGCCCATTCGCGGGCCTGTCTGCGCGTAGCCGCCATATCAAAGAACCTTTTGATGCATATTATACCAAAATAGTTTAAGTGCGGCGCGACGTCAAACGCCTTATAGAACCGTGACCTTACCAGAGGCGCTATTGACCTTGATGACCTTCTGGCACATCAGCGAACTGATTATCGGCGCGATATCGGGATTCGGAACATGGTATGTATCATTTAGCACCGCCTTGAGCTGGGCGACGTTCGTTAACTTCCGGCGACCACTTTTCAAATCGGCCGAAAGCCCAAGCACGACCTCTCGCCTGTAGGCCTTGCCCGCCGAAACAGTCGCATGCAGGAAGCCGTCGTTCGGGACAAGCGACTCGAACTCGTCCTTGTCGTACCAGACTGCACGGCATTTCGCGCAAAGATCTATCTCTACGTGTTTCTTGCCGAAAGCAACCTTCAGAAGCGTCATTGGCGAGCCGCAGTCGGGACAGACGCACCCCACCTGTTCGTGGCGCTGCGCCTGCGCGAGCATTGCTTCAAGACTCTCTGCAGAGAACGCCTTCTTCAAAGCCGACAGCTTCATCGCCGCGCCGCCGCATAACGCGCATATCCTGCAGACATTGTTCGACCGGGTCCACCCCTTCTCGAGCTTTCCGCCACAACGCGGGCAGGCAGTCTTGAGCTGGGTATCCTTTTTTGCGCCTGCGGTCTTCGAGACCATGGGCAGTTCATGAAACGACGTGCACGCCACGCGAAAGCTCTCGGGGGTCTTGGGTCCGCCAATGCCATACGCGTGCTTCCCGCCCTCGCGAATCTTTGCGGCCACAGCCGTGAAGTCGCTGTCGTTCGACACAATGCAGATGCCCTCGCACGGACTTTTGTAGAGGAATTCCATCGCATCGACCGCAAGCGCGATGTCAGCTACGTTCTTGCCGGATATGTTGCTGACCTGCGGACGTGCCACGATGCCGTATTCGCGCTGGGCAACTGTCCATCCTGCGTTGGCGGAGAAGCAGTTCACCATGCCGTATGCACGGCGAACGATCGGCTCTCCCAAGGCGCATACCTTTTTGAAGATGTCGCCCACCAGCGCAGGACTTACATTGTCCGCATCAATGAAAACGGCTATGGGCCTTTTGTCCACAAGCTCGGCGTCAGACTGGCGTTATTTCGCCTTGATCGCAATAAGCTGGAGCGGCTTCAGCGTCTTGAACGCAAGAACGCCATTCTTCACAGGGCGCGTCTTGCCATAGGCAACAAACTCGACCTCGCCCTTTGCGCCGGGAATCGTAACCTTGACGTCGCTCTTCTCTTTCCAGCCGGTGTGGACGAGCGCATAGTACTTCGCCTTGACGCCGGACTTCGAGCAGTCGATCTCGCGGAGCACGACCTCGGGATCGGAGCATGCGCCCTTCACGACCTTCGACGGAAGCGCGGGGAGCGCGAGGAAGTTCTGGTTGAACTCCCTGACCGGACCGGGGAAGCCGCGCGTGTAGTTGGAGCCCATCAGGTAGCCGAGGTTCACTGGGTCGCCGTTCGCCATCGCGTTGATCTCGGCGATCATGCAGGCACGCCCGGCGTGTTCCCAGTCGGCCATCGCGTAGCCGGTAATCGGCCTCTTCTCGACTTCGCCCTTTCCGTTCTTGACGGGATTGCCGCTCGGATCGAGAAGCGGCTCGCTGTCGAAAGTTCCCTCGTTGAGGTCGTAGTGGCGGATGAGAGTCTGCGTGCCGCTGGCGTTTCCGAAGGCGGAGAAGCACTCAGGGTCGGTGACCGTGAAGAGCGCATGGAACGGCATGGCAATCCAGACGTTCTTGAGGTCGTTGTAGTGCTCGGGATCGCAGGCGGGCGAGGCGTGCTGCCACTCCCAAGGGCCCCAAGTGGACGCAGGGGTCCTGAGCGACTTGAGGTAGCGATGCTGCCCGATGACGCTCGGATCGTTGACGTCGACGATCTTCTTGCCAGGGAGCTTCTCCTTCCAGTAGGCGAGGTCGTCAGTCGTCATGCTGCCGCCGTCAGCGAGCGGATAACCAGTCTCGGAGTCGTCGTTTTCGAGAATGGCGATCGCGTTCTTTACGCCATTCTCCTCGAGATACTTGCGGATCTCGTCCATGAACTGCGCGCGCTTCTTGCCGTACCAGGCGATGTACTTGGCGTAGAGCTGCTTGTCCTTCTTGATGTCAGCGCGTGATACGGGTTTGCCGCCGTTTTCTTCCTTGGCAAAACGCGCGCGCGTCTTGTCAGAGAAGCTTATCGCCCAGTGTCCTGGACGCGGACGCATAAGTGCGCCGACGAAAGCACCCTTGTCGACCTGGTCCTTGAAGCGGATGATCGTGCCTTCGAGGATATACTTGAGTTCGTCGAGCGTGTCAGGGTCAGTGATGTCGACGCGGAGCTTGCCCTCGGACCACCAGATGTGCGTGTAGTTCGCGCCGCGCGCCTTGCGGTCGGGCTTGTTGTCGATGTCGAGCGGCTCCGCGCGCTTCTGCGGCCCGAGCGCAAACTGTGGATCGCCCGCCGCGCCACCGTATTCGTAGTAGGGAAGGATGTCGAAGCCATACTTGTCCGCGGCAATCGGTACAATCTTCGTCCAGAGGTTCGCGTAATACCCGTCGCAGCCCCACATCCACTTGAACGACTTTCCGCCCGGCTGTCCGTGCTTCCAGTGGCAATCCCAGTGCTGGTTGTGGCCGAATTCAAGGAGGTCCTTGCAGTAGGTGTTCTGGCCGAGTATCTTCATCGCGCGGAACTTCTGCTCGATCCAATCGACGCCGCCGTTTCCAGGGCAAAGGCTGTCTTTGGCCATCACGCCGTCGGCCATTTCCTCGCGCCAGAAGATGTGACGACGCGGCAACGGGGCGGGCGGCAGGTTGAGCTTGGCCCACGCCGCCTTTTCGTCAAGTATCTCGCAGAGCTGGATGCGGGAGACGGCAATACCTTCGGAGCAAGGATGCCAATGGCGCTTGTACTGGGAGATCGCGATCTCGAAACCGTCTGTCGCGATGTCGAGCTGCGGCTTTTCGCCGGTCTTCTCGGCCATGTCCTTCCCGAGGTCGCGGCGATTCGCGGCCTTCTCGCTGAGGAACGTGAGCGACGTCCACTTTTCGTACTTGCCCGATTGTGGGATCTTGAGCGACTCGGGCTTGTGGTGGACGATCGGCCCCTCGAAGGCATCGCCATTGGAGGCACCCGTGTAGAACGAACGACGCGAATTGTTGCCGTAGTTGCGGACATGGAACGCGCGCGGCTTGTCGTCCGGATACTCGATCACTACGACGTAGGCGGCGTTTGGCTTGAGCCCCTTGCCCTCGCCAAGACGCCAGTCAAGGTAGGATGCCGTTTCCGACTGAACTCCAAGGACGCGGCAGGGCTTTCCGAGAATCGTCTCCACGCGGCTTGCGCCCTTCGGCCAGTCCGCGAAGCGGTGATCAGACTTCGTGCAGTCGATTTCGTCGACTACCTTTACGTCTCCAAATGGCGGCAATGCGATTGTAGCCGCAAGCAGCAGTGTTACCATGTCCATTTTGTTTTCTCCTTTGTCTATTTTAAAATGAATTCCACGACCGGTATTTCGACCGGCGGCTTCTCGACGGGAAGATGAAGAGTATTCCAGCGGAACCTGAGTTCGCTTCCGTCGTTAAGGAGCCGGCAGCACTTCACGCGCTCGCCGAACGGAACCTGGAACGTGCCAAACCGCCAGGAGAGCATGTGCATGTAGAGGCGGTTCGTCTTCGGGTTGTATGTCAGCGTAGTCCCGGGAATCGGCGTGAACTCCTCGGGCGCGGGACCGCATCCGTAGATAGACTCGCCGTTTACCTTAAGCCACTTGCCGTAGTCCGCAAGACGCTCGAGAGCGCGATAGTCGAACTCGCCAGTCGCCATTGGCCCGACGTTCATGATGACGTTGCCGCCTTTGGAAACAGCGTCGATCAGCTGCTCGATACACTGGTAGGCACTCTTCCAGCTCGACTCGTCGCGTGCGTAGCCCCAGCTGCCGGAGAAGGTCTGGCATGTCTCCCACGGGACCTTCCTGCCGTGCACCTCTACGCACCCGGCTGGCCTGCTCTGCTCTGGCGTCGCGAAATCCCAGCCGTCCTCCCAGTCCGTGAGGTCAAGGCGGTTGTCGATGATGATTTCTGGCTGGAGCTTCTTCGCGAGGCGGACGAGCCCTTCAGAATCCCAGTCGTAACGAGACTTGCCGTTCTTGCCGGGGAAGGAGAAGTCGAACCAGATTATGTCGATCTTGCCGTAGTTAGTAAGAAGCTCCGTCACCTGGTTCTTCATGAACTGGCGGTACTTCGCCATGTCGCGGCCTTCGTTATCCTTCGAGTAGTCGACGCTCTCTCCGCCCGCGCCGAACTGCTCGGGGTTCTTGCGACGAGGATGTATCCTGTCTATCGTGTAGTCGGGATGATGCCAGTCGAGCAGGGAGTAGTAGAAGCCGACCCTCAGCCCCTCGGCGCGAAACGCGTCAACAAACTCCCGGACTAAGTCGCGGCCGAACGGTGTGTTGGTGATCTTGTAGTCTGAGAACTTCGTGTCGAAAAGCGAGAAGCCCTCGTGGTGGCGCGAGGTGAGTACAGCGTACTTCATGCCTGCTTCCTTCGCGGCCTTCGCCCACGCCTTCGCGTCGAAGCGAGACGGGTTGAACGTCTCAAAGTATTCGCGATACTGCTCGTCGCTAATGCGCTCGTTCGACTTCACCCACTCGTGACGCGCGGGAACGGCGTAGAGCCCGAAATGGATGAACATGCCGAATCGCGCATTCGTCCACCACTTCATGCGCTCAAGCTTCTGCTCCCATGTCTCCTTCGTCAGGTGCTTCGTATAATTGTAGGGGACGACGTCGAAATTGACATCCTTCGGCGCGTCTACACCCGTCACGGCGAAGTAGCAGAACCTCTGGACGTCGTGGAATTCGACATAAAGGCGTCCATCCTTCTCCGTGCGCGAGGCGAGAATCGGGGAGCCAAGACCGCCATCGGCAATCGAAGGCGACCACGAACCGTAGACCTCGACGTTCGAGCCAGCAGGCACATAGACGCCGCGCACGGCAGTCTCGCCGCCGAAATCGGCGAAAATACGGTCGCCCTTCTTCTCGACGTTCAGGCGCTTAAACACCTCGAGCGTTGTCTTGTCGGAACGATTCTCCGTTCCGAGCGCGAGGCCGCCCATCTTCGGGTTGGCGTCACCTTTGACCTCGAACTGGAAACGTGACGCGAAGACGGCCTTTGGCAGGTTAGTACTGAGGTTCTGAGGAAGTTTCTCACCGCGCGCGAACTCCCACGAATCAACCGTGAGCGCCCATGCGCCGGCCGGCGCGTTCTCGAGCGCAAAGGAGTCGACCTTCACCGGTGCGCCAAGCGCATAGACGATGCGCCAGCCGTCGTCGGTCTTTACGACCGTCGACGGGCTTTCGATTACAGCGCCAGACGCCGAAGCAGCAAATGCCGCGAGCAAAAGGACGAAGATTGCCTTTGGTGATGCCGTCATAGACCCTCCGTTTACTTCTCGAGCTTGACCTTGGCCCAAGTCCACGGCTTCTTCATCAGGTTGTCGCGCTTGGAGTTAGGCCAGTAGAGTTCGTGCTGCGAGTTCTTGAGGTCCTCTACGACAAGCGTGAACGAAAGCCCGATCGTCGCGCCCGGCTTCATCTTCTCCCAGCCCTTGAGCTGCGCGGCCGGGACGAACATCTCGGCACGATAGCCGCGCGGCGTCTTCACGAGACCGGAGCGCGAGCCGTCAGGCACGCACTTCGAAGCGCTGCCATTCCACTTCGCGTTGACATCATCGCCAGACTTCTTGTAGACCTTCTGCCCCTTGCAGTTGCCCCAGTAGCCGCAGAACATTGCCTTGTCCTTGAGCATCGGGCAGAACCACATCTGGTGGTCGAAGAGCGACCACGGCTCGTCGGCCTTGAACTTGACGCCCTCGGGAGTCGTAATCATGATTTCGAGGCAGTCGGCCGCGCGCCAGAAGCTGCCGGGGTCTGCCGTGAAGCAACGCGAGTCGTCGACATCAAGCGCCGCGACAAGCCCTTCGTCGCAGTAGGCGATGTAGACCTTAGACGGATCCTTATCGCCGTTCGGACCGATCATGAAGCTGTTCACGCGATAGCGCTCGTCCCAGTCAGAGAGGTCGCCGTCGAACTTGATCTTCGAAAGGTCTACGCGGTGCATCGTCCAAGTCCGCGGGATGACAGGCGCGTAGTCGACCTGCATGCCCTTCGAATTGACGATAGAGAGCTTCGGGTTCGCGGCGCCCGTCGCCGCGGGATCGACCGGCGCGGACTTGACCAGCTTGAACGAGAGAGTCGTGGTCTCCTCTGGCTTGAGGTTGCCAGTCGTCGAAACGCTCGGCTCGACCTTCCAGCCATCAGGCATCTGCGCATTGACGGCAAAGGTCTGGTCCTCGGCGGACTGGTTCGTGACGTCGAGCGTAAATTCGCCGTCGAAATTCGCCGCCTTGGACTTCGCGTATGCCTGAGGCACGATGTCGACCTCGATGCTCATCGTCTTCTCGACCTTGCCGTTCTTGCCGGTGACGGTGAAAGAGGTGTTGCCGCGCTTGAGGCCGGCTGGACCCGTCACGTCGAAGCCATACGGCTTCTTCTCGACCGTCCAGCCCTTCGGCGGAACGACGGAATACTCGTACTTGTCGGGAGACGCGACCTCGACCTTTATCGCCTCGCCGCCGACGTTGCGCACATAGAAGTCACTCTCGATGTCGAGCGGGCACTGCCTGAGCCAGTCGCTGTCCTCGTCGAGACCGACATACCATGTGGGCGCAATGTCGAGCTTGCGCTTGCCGAAGGTGCCAGTCGGCTTGAGCGTGCGGCCGAACATGTCGGTGATGCGCTCGGCCTTCTCGTCCTTGATCTCGAGATCCTGGCCGTCCTTCCTCACCTTGTACGCGAGCGCGACGACCTTGCCCTCGGCGCGGACGAGCTGCACCATGTGGTTGGGCCCGAGGTTGGCAGTGCCGATGTACTCGTATTTCCCCGGAATGAAAGTCCGCATCGCGGCGAAGGACGCCGCGGACGGCTTCGGGTTGCGCCTGCGGTCGAAGATGCCGCAGCCGGCAAAGAAGTAGTTAGGCGTGTCGGTATCGTCATCGTAATACCAGTACCAAAACATCTTCTCGACGCCGTTGCCCATCGCGAGCACCCACTTGCGCTGGAGATAGGCGGCCTGCTCCCACTCGCTGACGGGCTGTCCAGCGAGGGTGTCCCAGCCCCATTCGGTGACCCAGAGCTCGCGGAACTTGCCGTCGCACGTCGCTGCCTTCTTCCAGTGGCGCCACACGTCGCGCAAGTACGCTGGCTTTGCCTCGCTCATGCCCGTATTGAGGTTCGCCTTGGAGTATTCAGGACCGTCCTTGCCGCAGTAGCGATGGCCGTTCACCACGTCGATATTGCGGAAATACCCCTTCTCGACAAGCTTCTGCGACTGCTCGACGTAGATACCGGCAAGACCCGGCGCGACGGCGCGCGCATCGGGGCGCGCGGACTTGACGATGTCGCCGAACGCCTGGCAGTAGCGTCCATAGCCATCGAGCGTCTTGAACATGAGGCCATCCGCCTCGTTGTCGAGCTCGAACGCCGTAAGATTGTCGAAGGTTGAAACGGCGAGCGCCATCTGGCGGCGCCATTCCTTGTTGGGAGTGAAGCTCGGGTCATTGTCGCCTGTCGCGTCCCTCTTGACCTCGATTGCCCCCATAAGGCACGGGAGCGTCTTGATTCCGACATCCTCCGCGGCCTTCACGATCTTCGGATACCACGGCCAGCCGGCGTACTTGCCGTCGCCGCGCGCGCGGCGCATCCAATGGAAGTTGAACGCATAGTCGCGCACCCAGGTGAAGCCGATGCGGGCGAACTTCTCGTAGCCGACATAGCCGCCGCCGTGGACGTTGATACCATAAGGCGACGCCTCTTTTTCCTCGTCCGTCAGGTCCCGAGGATGGAGACAGACGACATAGCGCGACTTCTCCACAAACGGCTTCGGGAAGCCATCGACCGCTATCTCGACTTTATACGCGCCAGGCTCGTCGAACGGAAGCTTCACAATCTGGCTCGCGCCGTCAAGAACCTTCAGCGGAGGGATGTTGAACTTCCTCTCTTCACCTGTGGCGGAAACGACATTCGCCTTGAATGTAAGCGTCTTCTCCTCGCCAATCCAGCTGCCTGCGGAAATGATGACCGCAGGTTCGCCCTCGGCGTCATAGAACGTGTTGCCCACGACGGGATACCTGACGGAAAGCTCGTAGGGCCTGTCGGCGACGCCTTCCATGTCCGTCCAAAGACGGAAGTCATACATGTCGAACTGGCGCGTCTTCGGCGGCGAGTTGCGGTCGCCCCAGTTGTTCTGCTTGACGCAGTCGAACTTGACGGGAAGCGCAATCGGCTCCTTGTTCTTGCCGACGGTTTCGGGGAAGGTCATCTCAAACTGCTGCCAGTTGCGCGTCAGCTTGAGCTTGCCCTTCGGATCGCCCACAGGGTGTATGGACAGAGAGAAGTTGTTTGTGTGTGCATCTACGAACGCAAACTCCATGCCCCACGAGTCGTCGTTGCCAAGCCGTGCCCATCCGGTGAACTTCACCGGCCTTCCAGGAAGGATGTTTTTCTTGAGCGAGGCGTTCCAGCCGCCGAAAACGTGATCGCCGTACCGCGTCTCGAAGCGCACAGACTTCGCCGTTGTCGGCGCATCGGACGGACGCTCGTCGAGCGTAATCACATCGCCACCGCACGTAACCCAGGTGCCGGCTTCCCATGCGTTCATCTCGGGATCGCCAATGTCTCGCGAAACGAGTTCGGCGTATGTGGCAAACGAAGCCATGGCGGCAAGTGCCGACAGGCCGACAAGTCTATAATTCATGTTCTTTCTCCTTGAAAATGGACCAGAAGAATCAAGCGCCCTTGCCGGGAACCTTGAGTCCTGGCTTCAACCCTGGCTTTGGCGGGAGCTTGAGACCAGCGGGCAATGCGCCGCCCTTGGGCGGGAGTTTAAGACCACTTGGCAACGCGCCACCCTTCTGTGGGAGCTTAAGGCCTGGCTTTAGTCCTGGCTTAAGACCTGGAATCGTCGGGCGACGAAGAGCCGTGGGAGCAACAGGAGTTGGGACCTTCGCCGTCTTGGTGGGCGAAGCGGGCTTAAGTTCCTCAACTGGCTCAAGAGGCGTGATCGGCTCAAGGGGCGTAATCGGTTCTAGAGGAGTGATCGGTTCAAGAGGCGTGATCGGCTCGAGAGGCGTAATCGGCGTAAGTTCGGCGACGGGCTCAAGTTCGGCGACAGGTTCAGGCGCGGGAGCTGGCTTTATCGGCTCCACTGGCTTCGGCGGTTCGACTGGCTTAACAGGCTCAACAGGCGGAGGCGGCGCAACGGGCTTCGGCGGCTCCACTGGCTTAACAGGCTCAACAGGCTTCGGTGGCTCCACTGGCTTAACGGGCTCAGCTGGCGGAGGTGGCGGTGGCGGAGGCGGCGCAACGGGCTTCGACGGCTCTGCCGCAGCCACGGGAGCCGGAGATGCCGACTCCTCAAAGTCAAACGATGCAAGTTCCATGAGCCCGCACCTAATCGAATCGCCCTTCTCAATCTTTGCCGGGGCCTCGACCTTGACGCGGTTGCGGTAGGTGCCGTTCGTGCTGCCGACGTCCTCGACATACCATGCGCCATCCTTGAAGAAAATGCGCGCATGGTGGCGCGAAAACCCATCAACATTGATAGGCGCTATTGTGTTTCCGATTTCGCGACCTATGGTCACTACGTCAGACGGTTCAAACGAATACCCAAGATATATGCCCTTGATGTTGGCGATGAACTTGATTTTCATGCCAACAATTATACCACAATTCTTTACGTCGGACAATGGGCAACGGTGACTGGCCAGCAGTTAGACTCCCAGCCACCATACGGGCAGTTGCGCGAGAGCGAGGCGAACTTAGCGACCTCGATGACGCGCCACTCGCCAACCGCGACCACAGTTTGCCGCGCATCATCGAGACGAGCTGCCGCGCGAGGCGAGAGAATCTCCCGCGGCATCTTCCACCACGCCTGCGCCCAAGCGTCTGGCGACATTCCCTCGCCTTCCACCATCGTGACCCAAGTAAGCGGTATCGCCGCCTCAAGTCCGATGATTCCGTTTGCGCTTCCGGAAAATCCAAGCGCTTTCTTCGCCGAAGGATGCGGCGCGTGGTCTGTCGCAAACATGAGAACACCGTCCTTCACGGCGCGGCGAAGCTCTGCGCGATCTTCGTTGTTCCCGAGAGGCGGTGCCATCTTGTAGTTGGCATCGTCTCGCAGAATCTCCTCGCACGAAAGAAGAAGATGGTGCGGTGTTGCTTCGGCAGTAACAGGTAGTCCTTCTTTCTGCGCGTCGCGAACGAGCGCAACGCCCTCAGCTGTCGAAATGTGCTGAATGTGAAGACGGCACCCCGTCACGCGGCAAATCGCAAGATCGCGGCGAATTGCTACTGTCTCGGCAGAGACGGGGATGATCGGGAGATGTTTGGTACGCGCAAGCTCGCAGTCGCGAATCACGCCGTTACCCAGCTCCTTAGGATCCATCGCGTGTTCGCAGATGCACATCCCAAGCGCGGCAGCACGGCGCATCGCCTTTTCCATCACCATGTCGTCCGCGACATACGAGCCGTCGTCAGTGAAGAACGCAGCGCCCGCCTCGGCAAGCGCTTCAAGATCGGCGACTTCGTGCCCAAGCCGCCCTTTCGTAATACAGGCGGAGGGAAGAAGGAGTGGGGGAGTGGGGGAGTGATGGAGTGGAGGAGTTTGTGAGAGCTGATAGGCGATGGCCTCCGGCGAGTCGCAGGCAGGTGTCGTGTTAGGCATCGTGACGACCGCGGCAAATCCGCCGCGCCGCGCCGCCTCAAGGCCAGAAGCCGTCGTCTCCGCCTCTGGAATGCCAGGATCGCGGAAATGGACATGAACGTCGATGAAGCCAGGAAATGTTAGTATTTTATTCATTGGTCAGTTATTTAGCCGTGTAGAACGTGTAGATCGTGTAGATTTCTTCATGTTCTGCATGTTCTACATGGTTTATAGTTAGCCAAAAAGATCTCCTTGAACTGGAGCGGCGGCCGACGGCGTTGTGCCGGCGGGCTGCTCCGCATTGTCAGATGAAGTCGACCCAAGAAGCTCGAGAAGCCGCGCTTCGTCTATCACCTCTGTACCGAGCGCACGCGCTTTCTCCGTCTTAGTCGCGCCGACATTCGCGCCAGCGATCAGGTATTTCGTCTTTGACGTGACAGCACTCTGAACAATGCCGCCCGCCTTCTCAATTAGCGCGGCATATTCGCCGCGCGGACGGCTTAGTGTCCCCGTAAGGACGCAACCAGCGCCCACAAGCGGGCCTGTCGTCGCGACCGCGGCACGTGCGCCGCGCCGAGGGTCGATACCAAGCGAAAGCATGCGATCAAGAAACGCACTTCCGTATTCGCTCGCGAAGAAAGAGAGAACCGCCTTCGCCGCCTCGACCTTAATGGCGAGAATCTTGCGCTCCTTGCCCTTCTT
>Ga0265298_10000551_pt1 | contig 55542 bp, 42 predicted proteins | sample AusTroGonzalo_MG_3_FD_193486 | JGI IMG/M metagenome (GOLD analysis project Ga0265298, IMG submission 193486) | Bovine rumen microbial communities from tropical cattle in Woodstock, Queensland, Australia - Gonzalo_01 | ecosystem: Host-associated > Mammals > Digestive system > Stomach > Rumen ... | reverse complement strand
CTTCAACGACGCACTTCATCTGAAAACCATTCTTTGTAAAGATAACCACGGTTAATTTCTTTACAATAGCTTTTTGAATCAAAGAGCTTTCGATAGATTTCTCATTCATTCTGAAATACATCCTCCTATTCTAAGAATCTGTATATTGAGTGTATTTACTTTTTTGTCTATCCATAAGCAAAGCTATTCAGAATTAAAGTGTGTGTGATGACACCATACGTGTTGCCGGAGTTGTGGTTGTAGGCAATGCCATAGTTGTTCACACGAGCGAAACTCGCCGAAATTATATACAGACGGACACCACGCGTGTAGGTGGAGTTGAGGGTGGTGGCAAAGCCATAGCTGAACACAAAAGCGAAACTCGCCGAAGTTGAAAAGAAAAGATTAGAGGGACTGAAAATAGTCCCTCTAATCTTCATATTATTAGGTATTACAGAACTGGAAGAAGGCAACAAGTTGATCTTTAACAGGAAGCATTTCCTTATTAACCTTTCCATCCATTCTGGAAATAAAGAGATTATACCTGGGATTAAGATTTTTACCAAATCGTTTTTGCATATCAATCCCAATTATTCTAAATAAATTTATTACGTCTCCATCGCCATTTACTTACTAATGCTACAAAATGATATATTTCTGCTTATTTACCTAAAACTATTAAACCGTCTCCATATGATTAGATAAAATCATAATAACATACTAATAATGATTGATCTTAAATAATCACATTTTTCAGTGGAGGGAATGACATGGATCTTACCTACAATAAGGCAAAGATAGCCAAGATCAAAAATAGTTTTTTAGTTGAGAGTCCCATGACAAAAGTTCCGCTCAATATGTCGCTCTACAAGAATCTAGGAGTTGTATACGTGATCGAAAATACTTCCAATGGCCTCAAATATATCGGAAGTTCCATCGATTTTAATAACCGTGCAAATTCCTATATTAACGCATATCTCAACGAAAACCCGGATGGAAGAACCCATCAACCTGTAGTAAAAGCAATGAAAGAAATCGGTATCGAAAATTTTATAATGTACCCAATTGATGTCTGTTATGGGAGAACACAGCTTCGATTAAAAGAAGAATTTTACATTTCCTATTATAAGACAACCGATCCGACAATTGGATATAACGTTGCAACAAAAACATCCGGTGCAGATAAAATTTTCTCAGCAAAAGACAATGTTGGACATAAGCATAGTGAAAAGACAAAAGCTAATAAAGCAAAGTTTATTGCTGCTGTAAACGATACTGAGAAAATTATGTATGTATCTGAAGGACTGAAATTGTTTGCCGATCTCACAGAGTCTACTAAAGATCTTGTGAAAAATGAAGCTAGAGCGGGACTGCGGCATCGAGGATACTACATTATCTATCTCAACCAGACCGATCGTTCCACAATCTATGAAAAGATATATGAAAAACACCTAGATGTGGTAAACAATATCTATCATACAAAGACTAAACGTGGTCGTTGGAGAGCCAATTACGATAGCTATCTTAATGCTGCAGACCTGGTGAATCAATTATTAGAAGATGGCTCTGCTGAGTCGTTCATCGAAGCTGGCTATACGTGTAAGTATCTACACTACGATCTTTCTGGCAACAAACCATATCTGATTGACACAATTGATGTATTTTTCGATACGATTGATCTTAGTTCTTTTGTAGCATTCTAAAATGTACTGATAAATGCTTTCGCATTATCATGGACTATATCTTCATCCTGTGTTTAAACAGGAGATCCGCACTACGGCATCGACACATGCCTAAATCGATACCTCTCAAAGAATAGAACTGTCTGAAGGGATGGTTCTATTCTTTATTTAGTCTCTACACCTTCTTCTATATTTAATATAGAAGCTTGGCACGGTATTGCCTGCTATCCTATTAATAGGACCGTAGGTTCTCTTAGAAAGCGTATTCGACACCTTTTTTATCGGTTGAACAGACCGAGGTGCTTATCTAGCTTCTACCGTTAGCCTATCATAGATAGACACCGCTGGTTAGGCGTTCACGGATTTTCCACATGATATTACTATCATGACGACTCCGATGGAATTAAAGTCGGCGTTCATTGGACCTATGTCAATTACGGGTATCGTAAGAGTTTTGTCGTTAATATCTTTCTTAACATCGACAATTCTCACGTATTGAAAAGAACCATAGTTGATGGACGGATTTCGATTCTGTATGCATCCGAGATATTTACGATATTCCGGATTATGCAGCATGTGCTCGATGATAGCGTAGAACTTCTCGTCAAACCGATTTGTAGCCTTACGCCAGGCATTATTGGCTTGAGACGGCGTGCAACCGGTAATCTTTTGATATTCGTTCTGCAGTTCGTATCGATAGAGCTCCATGAAAGGGATGTATCCTATGGAAATCTCATCTGACCTGAGCTTACCACTATCTGGCACAATAATATTGCGAGCAGAAAAGTTGTATCTACCTCCAAGAACTTTAGATGTTATGACCCCGGTCTTTTCGGTAAGATCTCTGTAGGTGATATCAAAGACCTGGTCAATATCTCTCTGGATAGATGCGAGAAGAATGTCAATGGAATTCATGGTCTGGTAGTCGAGATCTCCATCGGCATCGTAATCGTTAATGATATTGACGGTTTTAATGATGGACTTAAAATGGGTATTGATCTTAAGCTTGAAATTCTTAGAACCCTTTTCACCAGGAAGCTCTGTTCTGAGTAGAGCGGTATAAACAGGAATTGAATGTGTCCACATCATGGCCTGTTCATTTTCCAACTCTTCAAAGAGATCTGCTTTACTGGATTTCTTTTTCTTATAGTAGTCGAGAACTTCCATAATATGCTCTCTCAACCAGAGCATCCCCTTATAGGAGAATGGATGACGAGAAATCATGTTCAGTTCTTTTTCGGTATACTCAGGATTTCCGTCTTCCTCATAACGGCGAGATAGTATATTCTTGAGAATGTATTCACCGTCGACACGGCCAAGAGCCTCTGCCAGCTTTGCAGAATAGATGGGGGAAAGAACCTCATAGTGATCAAGAATAATCCATCCGGTTTTATTGAGATCGATATCGTGATATTCCACTCTAGATCCACAAACCTCACAGATTGTCCCAGAATAGGCTTTTCCGAGATATCGACCGCATTTACAACTATATCTTTCTTTAAATGCCCAATCTGAACTAAAGTCGGTTCCGAAAAACTCCGACTGGAGGCCATGATAGATTTTCTGATGTTTCTTATCAAAAGATTCCACAGAGGTCAATCGAATACCATTTCCAGATCTGATATCTGACCAGCACTCAAGATCCAGCGGAAGTTTTTCAACACGAACATACTCAATCTTACTACCATTGATTTTGCTCATCTAACATCCTCCCCTTTAATAAGTTTCACATATTTATTCCAACGCGTGACCACAGATGCGGCTTCACCTAAAGGCCACCGGCCCAATAAGATTTTACAGCGATAAAATTCGCTGATAAATATATGATTATGGAAAAATCGAATTCCTTTCTTCCACTCAACCTTTAGTACACCTCTACTCAAATATTTCCAGCTACCTCCATTTACAAAGCAGGCTACGATCTCTTTAAAATTTCCATATTCAACGATCATTCCAGGAGAAGCGAGGCCCGATCTTTCATTGAAAATCTCAATATTACCAGGGGATTTTAGCTCAATCTCTTTCCTATTCCGAAGAAGATAATGCCGAAGAGTTTCCACTCATATTCACCACCTTCCAAAAAAGAATATATCGATACCAGATTCATATGATATGAATTATAGGTATCGAAAAAATTCGTAATTTGGTGTACTAACTAAGATTTATAATGGTGTATTCTTATACTGGACATGAGCCAAAAATAATAGAAAGGGATGATATAACATGCGCGTCGGTAATGTCCAGTTTGCAAAGGGAAGCATTGTATATGCAGATTTCCCACACAATTCTGAGCAGGCCTATCTCAATGGAAGACCATTACTTGTAGTTTCACATCCGATCTATATCTTTGGTCAAGTGGTGGTCTGTCCCATCGGATCGAAGATGAAACCCGGGATTCAAGTGAAACTCTGGAACTACAAAGAGTCTCGTCCAATCGGAAATTATGAGGTTGGAACGATCTATCCATACAATCTGATCTCGATCCGAACGGAACTCATTAGATGTCAAATAGGTGTTTTAGATCACTTTATCATGGAAGAGGTTGATAGTGCAATAAAATTCTTTCTGGGATTTAGCAACAATCCCCCTGAGTTCATGAAATCAATGGAGGAAGCATATGAAGTAAACTACACCTTTATGACAAAGGCGTTTACGTGTGATCAGCGTGTAGGAAGTGACTATGTAAAGCAGTTTTCTGTATATTTCCAAAAACCTGTACAAATAGAACCGGAAAATACGACTGAATCGGATTATCCGACTCTGGTTACTGTGCCTGCTACACCTGTCGTTACCGAAACTCCAATAAATGAGTCGGTTAAACAAACTGAGGCTCCTCAGCAAATAGTTAAAAATACATGTTCTTCTGAAAACCAATTCTGCATAGGGCAATTCGTTAAGAAATACATGAGATTAAACCCCAAGGCAACTACAATCAAAGATTTAATTTTAGCACGCTATAATGAGGTTTATGAAAAATCTGGTTGGAGACACATGGAGCCGAATGGTTTTGGAAAATCTTTTTCCAAATATATATCCACCAATTATCCTGATTCTGTAATCATACGCAGAACTTCAAGTAGGTCAATCTTGGGATTTGAAGGAATTGAACTCATCCCTGACAATTCAGTTGTGGAAACGGTTGAGGAGAGCGAGTCTGTTAAGACTGAAACCAAAGAAATTAAACTTCCTGACAGTGTAGATGAGGTTGTAAGAACCTTTGCAAATTCGAGAACCCGGATAAATCCCAATAACATTCTTCCATATAACCACGATAATGTGGTAAAGTACGTCAGTCTCAAATCAATGGCAATGATCATATCCAGAAGAGTTCCCATCGAAGCTGTTGCACTGAAATATTCCCTCACCATTGATCAATCTCTTGAACTTCGTTCTTCAATCCTAAAGTATGTCTTTAATGAGGTTATTCATTTCCTTGCAACTGAAAGAAACATCAACAAATTTGCAAAGTATAATTACATCTACAAACTTGGCCTTGCTATACTCCTTGAGTTTGGTGAGTATGTCCCGAGTTCTCCAAAAGTTAGAGTGCAACTTAATCAGATGACGTTCGCAGTACGGAGTGAATATAAGGTCAACTTTACAGATCCAATTTGGGACGACCTTCGCATCAAAAAATAAAAAAGAAGAGAGACGAGCCTAGAGCTCGTCTCTCATTCCCACCCAGCACAGCGGGAGGCACTATGCGCATGTCGATCGCACATTTACGGCCAAGTCCCAATACAACTGTGACTGCGGGTGATTCTACTGGCGCGACCGGCGCGTCCTTGCGCAGGGAAAGAAATATGTTCTTTCCGCGGTTCTGGCAGGTGCTCGACTTTCCGGCCAGGCCGCCTCCTCCGATAACCGCTATCGAGGATTACAATAGTGTTATACGCCGTATGAGAAATAAACCGGGTGTAAGTTTCCAAACACCCGGTCTATTCCCATCAGGGGATGGATTTCTCAACATCCAAGAACGATTTCCCACGAGCGCTAAGCTCTTCAATTTTTTTGTTGATAGTGGGTCTCGCTTCGAGCATCTGTTCTTTCCAATCATCGATGTAGGAAAAAGTAATCTCATCCTCTCCTTCCTCAGCAAGCCTGATCCGTTCACAGTATCCATCCAGCATTCCAAAGTCCCGTTCATAACAATGGTAGCTGTTGGCACGATGGGTGTAGCTCCCAATCTCAACACCAAGAGCTGTGGCAATGCGATTCTGAAGTTCGATGAGAGCATAGGCATTCATGAAAGCCGCCTTGGTTGCATCGTTGGACCGAAAGAGAATCTTGCAGTGGAGCTTGTCATCACGAATGAAGTACTGTGCGTGTTGCCAACAGGCGGGATCACTATTTCCAATATCATCGGGAGTTCGTATGTCCATGACAGCCCGTCTGGAGTAGGGGTTCCTCTTAAGCTCATCGATGATAAATTGATACTGACCTGCATAACGCTGATGATAGGTATAGGACCAATGACCTAGGTCAACTTCGAAATCAAAGATCCCATCAAGCATCTCCTGGACATACTGCTCCAGGCTCATCGGATCGGCGTAGCAGAGTCTGGAAATTCTATCTTCCTTGAGCGGATGCTCCACCACGAAAGTCATGGAGACTTCTTTCTGATTGGTGTTCCAATCCGGGCAGGGAACGATCTCAGATCCATTAAGACAGATCAACGATTCATGGTACGCTTCGGGAAGGGTATTGCCATAGACAAGGAACTCTTTCATTTTTCTTTCTCCTTTTTCTTAGATTCGTTTGCAGCTTTAAGTTTCGAGGTATCGCACACAATGGCAAAAACTCCGTGGCTATAGGCAAGGTTTGTTACATTTTCTATCGGATCTCTTTCAACGGGTTCCAAAAGCCAATAGATCTGGGTAACCCTAATTTTGGAGCAACCTTTAATAAAATTCGGATTCTTGGTAAGAAACGTTTTGAAAAAGCTCTCAAGCCTTGCCGGGTTATACTGAAAATGCAGAGTCTCGAGGGATTCAAAGAACGCCTCCGGATCTTCATCAACCCTGGGTTCAAGCATCATACCCAGTAGATTCTCACCAGTGTTCTCATCCATGAATCGAATTTCATTAATTCTAAAGATTTCTTTAGGAAGATAGACGGTTGGAGTTTCGATAAATTTCTTAAGAGTGGGGAGAGTCTTCCTATCTTTATAGTTGGCGAGCAGTTTCCATGTTGGAAGCTCATAGTCCATGGTAACGACCATGTTCAAAGGAAGACCATAGAAAGTGCATATGTTCTGAAGAATATCGGTTGCAATGCTTCCATTGGAAATAAGCAAGTCCATCATGGAGACATCAAATCCCATATCTTCCATGAATTTCTCATGGGATATTTCATGAACCTTAAGGTATTTAAATAGTGGCGCATAGGTCAAAAAACCCTTCATATCACATTTCCTCCACTAGATGATTTTACGGATATCGGACAGAACCCGATCTGGAGATGGCAGACTGAGCCATAGAGAGGCAAAGTTGAACACATCACCCTCGGTATAGGTTTCCAAAAGATAGTTTCCCTTGTCCATTTTATAGTTCTCTCGGTCGTCTCCTCGGAATATAAACCCTTTAGGAATTGGCACGTCAACGGAATCGGGATTTTCGAGAAATACCTTTGCAACCAATGTCTCATTGGAGATGTTACACGTATTAATGGCACTCGGATACTCGCTAGCGACATCTTCATCTGCCACATTATCGTGTATATACTTCGCCGGCGTTCCCATAATAGATACCGATGTCGGTTGCATGTGCAGGGTATTGAGCACAAATGCCCCATCATATTTCTCATCGGTTTCATCATCTTCGTCTGACATGTCAGGTTCTATCGAAAAATCCTGGCCGTCAAGATCAAAGTTCATCTGTGATGCCAGTTGCTCACCCAGTACCGCGGCATAGTCGATCATGGTCTTATGCTTCTTACCACGGTTTCGGTTGGTTCCTGGTACATAGCCATTATCGTACATAAACTTGATCATCGAATTCCAGACGACCTTGGTTGTTGTAAACGCTTCCTGAGGAAACACGAACATCTGATACATACGACTGTAGATGACATCCATAGAATGGGTTTTGTTTTCTAGTCCACAGAGCAGAAGCACGTCTTTGATGTTATAGAGGATAAACATTTTCAGATTGTCGTAGAAGAGATGGATAATGTCACTAACTTCACTGTAGTCGTACTTTGTATCCTTCAGTTCCTTTTCAGCAATGTAGTTGAGCTTATGGGATGCGAGAACGCCACGACCTGCGTTAATTCCAGAATAGAGTACCATATCATCCTCAAAGGATGGAACCGTATAGGTCGTACACTGATGTTTTCTCTTATGGAAGACCGGATTTGAATCCTCTCTGAATCCAACCATCTTTACAGAAAAACGCCTATCGGGAATTAGATCAGTGGCCTCTAGACCAAGAACTGCAGGACGAAGCATGATGTTCTGCATATCGTACGGGCTGTTCCATATCCCGATATATTCATTATCGGTCTGATGGATGATGGTCATGAGATCTTGCATCAACTGGGCTTCATCTTCATAATAGAGAAGATTGTAGGTCATGCCCGGATAGAGTTCATCAAATTTCTCATGACACGCCTGAACCATCATCTCTGGGTGAGCACGAATCTCTTCTACCTGCTCATAGAAATGGTCTCGCATTCTATTGTATTCATTGTACTTGGGATGGGTTTCAGATACCTTGGGAATGTCATCCTTCATTAAAACCAATGTGTAGACATCATTGGTCTCCATATTGATGTAGGTAACCGCATTGATCGGAGGTTCTCCATAGCCGGGGAAATCACCATCCCATCGGATAATATCGTTTTCGATATCGAGCTTTCCTAGACTAAGGTTTTTCGATCTATCCGTTGGATATTCCTTGATAAATTGAATCAGATAGTAGGTTTCGATGGGAATATCGGCATTGAACACATAGGGACTCGTCTTAGCCTCATCTGCAGAACTAAGACCAAGCTGTTTCATTGCAAATGCCCATCTGGATCTGTATTTTACCTTATAGCAATCACACTCGGACATTTGGATCATATCCCGCATGTGCGTAAAGGTTCTGAGTTCCGGCTTCACAATATAGATTTCAATGGGAGGTTCTGCGATTTCGTATACGATCTTCTCACCGGTATCCTGATCTTTATAGACAATCGTTAGAATGTCGGAAGCGTATTGCCCATCCACACTATAGCCAGGATTATGATAAAGTATGTTAATGGGAATCATATGAGGTCTCACAAGATTCTCTGGAAGAAATTTCATATCCTCATACCTCACTCTAGCTTTTTATATATCACATTAAAAATATATTTTTTCACTGCAGATATTCTAAATTTACGGATAGATCAACATCCAGCTAAAACCATAGAAGGGATGTGAATTTCATTCCATGGATCTTAAATCAAAGCTTTCTATGTTGGCTGGAAATGAGGGTTTTGAGGAGGATCTCGCAGGTATCAGTGGTACCCCTCATGAAAATTCTCAAAAAGCTTCAAATGAAGAAATCGGGTCCGTAATTGACTTTAATCTAGGGACTCTGTCGATCGATACATACCTAAAAGAGAGTGGCGTCGGTTCTCGGAAGTCTACAAAATCTACAAAAAAAGGATCTAAAACAAAGACCAGAGAGTTTGATAGTTTCTTTGAAGATTTTGGCGATGATGAAGAAGATATTGGAAAATTCAGAACCGGAAATAGGGATCTCGATGAAACCACCGCAAGATCAAGGCGTTTACTTGAACAGGCGGATCTTCTCAGAGCAGACCAGTTTGACAGCTTTCTAGATGACGATAGATTGGGTGCAGACGAGGATGTGGAAATGAGAAATAGACTCGTTTCCATGGGTCGTAAGTACGCGAGAGACAGTGCCGCTTCAAAGGAATCTTCTGAAATAACAAAATCGTTTGCAGATTCGGAAACCAAGCTCAGAGAACTCTATGATGAAGTTACCAGAGATAAAGCCAATCTAGAGAGGGATATCGAACGCATGCGCGTTCCTGGTAGAGGCGGCAAAGTCATGTCAGATATGATCACCGCCAAAAATTCCTATCATAACACCCAGTTGGCAATTGTGAAAGAGCTCAATAGCATAAAGAAGGCAACCTTTGAACTCCGTGCCAAAGAGCAGGCTCGTAAAGAAGCGGAAGCTGGTGGGTCTTCGGACATCAATCCGAATACGCTTCAGAGCATCTTCAGTAGCTCTAGAACCGGTATGGTCAATGGTATTGGAGGCTATGCGGCAGTTAGTGGATCTGAGGACGATTCGATTGAAGTTGGTGGTCTTGACTATTCCGATGAGGATGATGAGATTATCCAGAAAAAATACTTTTCCGATCAACAGTCCAGTTCATCTGATGGTGATAAGTGGCTAAAATACGAGGATCGTGGTGTGGAGTACGTTCTTATCGTAGATGGAGATGGAACTCCACAGACCATTTTAGCCGAAGATAGAGATGGAAATCAAATCTATGACTATCCGATACCAGATATCAGTAATATAACGTTTGATATCGATCTCATCGGAAAAACGGCGACCGATAACATCAGTAGAAACTACATTGTCCGTGTCGAGGACTAGTTCTATCATCCATATTCCGGATTCGGAATATGGATGATTTTTTTGTTTAGAAATATGAACCATATGACACAGACTTAAGTGGACGGAAATTGATCTAAATCGAGGAAAGCTCCGCCAATAGGAATGATGGTGGGTAACTCTTTCCCCTTTCGTTTCACTTTCTGGGACGGAAGGTCTATAGGAAAGGAGGATCGTGCCTATGGGGGATATTCTCAACATCGCAGCCGTCCATGATGCGGGAGATGCCAAACTCAATGTGGGCATTAGAGGAAATCGCTTCGTTCTGAAAAAGAACGGAAATGTGGTTTACCTGGTAACTGCCGGCAATAGTAGAATGGATCTCGACGCGAATTTTAAGCTCTCCGATGGTACCAGTGTGGAAACCCGAATTCTTGACGCGGAAACGCAGCTCGAGGAGATGGCTGAAATTCTGGACCACCTGTATGAGATGGTTAGTACCGATGAGTACTGGGCCGCACTTGAGGTTGGTGACGGAGTTCTTCTTGTCGACGACGCGACGGAATATCCCATCGTGGATAACTGGAGCGTTGACTCGGCTATAGCTGATCTCCAGAACCGGGTATTCACTCTGGAAAAATCCGTCTCTACAATCGGAGATACACTTACAGATGTGCTACGCACACTGCAGGATTACAACAGTCACATTGTTGACCTTGAGCTCAGGCAGAAGCAGCAGGCTAGTCTGCTGATCTCTACCGTCAGAGAGCTCATCGCTCTGCGTACGGCCACCAATAGTGCTCTCAACCACAGATTCCTTGTGGACGACTCATGACCGTCCTGATAGGAAAGATCGCTCGTTGATAAAAAGACGTCTAGAATTATTCCATGCCAACATTCTCACTCTATAAAGGAGGTATTTTTTCCAATGGCACAGGAAACCAAGAAAATTACCGAGTTGACTGCCCTTGACGCCTTCACCAAGTCTACCCTGTTCGTCACCCACAACGGCACGGGTGCTCGTAAGGCCACCATGCAGCAGCTCTGGGACTTCCTGCCCGGGATGGGCAGCAACGCCGGTGCCCACAATGGCATCTATCGTGGCAAGTCCCTCGGCAGTTCCATCACCGCCGCCCAGTATAGCGCCATCTCTGCTGGTACGTTTGACGACCTCTACATTGGCGACTACTGGACCATCAGCAGCAAGAACTACCGTATCGTGGCGTTCGACTACTACTATCGCTGCGGCGATGGTAACGGGAACGCTTCCCACAAGTGGGTTGACGGTAACAACGTGGAGCATACCATTCCCATTCTGGGGGATGTGAACAAGCACCATGTGACCCTCATGCCCGATGCTCCTCTCTACAACGCCCAGATGAACCCCACGAACACCACTGACGGTGGCTACGTTGGGTCCACCATGTATCGCGGTACCACCGTCTATACGGCTCCTTCTGATACCACCTACTATAGCGACTCGGCTTGCACTACCGAAGCTGGTACCACTGAGGCTGCCACCACGGCGACCTACGTGAATGCCACTACCGGTACCATCACCGTGTCTGATACCACCTACTATGTGAAGCTGGCAGACTGCACCGTTAGCTACGACGTTCGTTCCTCCGGGCTCGCGTCCGCGAAGGACACCATCGTTAACGCGTTCGGCGCTTCTCACATCCTGGGTATGCGTAAGTACCTCGTAAACGCCGCCACTGATGGTGTCGGTACCGGCGGTGGCTGGTTCGACTCTTTCCTTGAGCTGCCGAACGAGGTGAATATGTATGGTGGGCACATCGTTGCCGCCATGAACTCGAATAACATTAACCACTATAAGTACACCGTGGACAAGACGCAGTTCCCTCTGTTCCGTTTTGCCCCGCATCTGATTTCCAACCGGCAGTATTTCTGGTTGCAGGATATCGTGACTTCGGCGAGTTTCGCTAGTGTTTACAGCAATGGCATTGCCTGCTTCACCAACGCCCACTACACTTATGGTGTCCGTCCCGTTTTCTCCATCATAGGTTAAATCTAACACTTGATCGAACCGGTTTATCCGGTGAGATCTGTGTTAGGTTTAATCAGAAGCGGCATGTAAACACCTAAAATTTCGATCATTTGTCCCACGACATACGGTTGAAACGCTCTATGTGAACCATAGTACATGTGGATCTGTAATAGGTCCTGAATAGAAACCTAATGGGACTCTGGTGCTTAGCACCAGAGTCCCATTTTTTTCTTTGAAAAAGCCTATAATGAACTTTTTTCATATAAAAATAGTCTATGATAGAAAGGATGTGATGATCGTGTCCGTTGTGAAGAATAAGAGAACAGAGTCGCAGTTCATGGTATTTAAAAACCTATATCGTATGAGGAGAGAAATCAATAACGAACTTCTCTTTGACTTTGGCTATCGTCGAGATAAGGCGGAGAAAAAGGTACTTCGCATGATGGGGAAGATGAATGCCACCTATGATGAGCTGGATAGTTCTGAGCGGGAGCAGTTTGATAAACTGAAGAAGCGCTATGATTCCTTTGAGGACTGGTTCATTCGTGAGATGAAGATAGCCATATTGACCGATATGAGAGACATCACTTCAGAGGTATTCATGGCAAACTCCATCTATCCTACGATGAGAGAGGAACTCATTGAAAGACGCATTCACCAGGATAGAGCACTTGGATACTGTGCAAGACTGCAGCAGAATCTGTTTACCGTCATCATGGAACTACCTGTAGATCATAATAAGTATACGAGACTTGCCAAGGGTATTGAAAATGAGGTTAGGCTCATCAAGAAGTGGAGACAGTCTGACGGCCGGTTTAGGAACATGATTCTTACCGGAGATATTCCGGCTTCGCAAGAAACTATAGAGGAGGAAGCGAAACTCATCACAGGAAATCCGTTCACCGAAATCAATGAGGATACCTTCAAACTTCTCGGTAAAGATGTGGATCTGAAGGAATCTGAGGATCAACAAAAGAATAAGGGCATGCCCGAAAGGGTGTTTGTCCGAGGGTAATCTCTGATACAAGTGCTTGCGAGTTTCGCTAATGTGAACAACAATGGCAATGCCAACAACAACAACGCCAACAACACGAATGGTGTCCGTCCCGATTTCTATAGACCACGAAAAAAGACCAGAGTTGTCTGTGGAAGTAGAAAGGAGAGGTTATCCTACCCACCCGGGTCCTAGTTCAGAGTCGATGGTCAACATGATGGTCGAACTCAGAGAAGAATCCGATGTGGTAAATACTAAACACGACATCACCTCTTACGAGAGCTGTGATTATCAGCGTGAGATATTGGATGATGCCAACAAACTCTATGAAGGCTTTAAGAGAGCTTCGAGTGGAAGTGACTGGAAATCTCAGGTCCAGCAGTTTGAAATTAACTATTTACCTGAAATAGCCAGAATCCAGGACGAGCTCTACAATATGGCATATCGGCTGTCACCAACATCCGATTTTATTCTTAGAGAGCGTGGCAAAATCCGCTATGTTTCCGGCGAGCATATTCGTGACAGGGTCATCAAACATGTACTCTGTGACAATATACTATCTCCGGAGGTCCGTCCATATCTTATCTATGATAATGGTGCGAGTCTAACAGGAAAGGGCATGGATTTTACCCGTAGAAGACTGCTAACACATCTTCACAAATACTACCTACATGAAGGTACAAACGAGGGTTATGTTCTTCTGCTGGATTTCACCAAATACTATGATAACATAAGGCACGACGAACTTCGTAAGCTATTTGATCGATATACGGATCTGGATGAAACTTCCAGATTCGTTCTCAATCTGATCATCGATGGTGCCAGAATTGACGTATCCTATATGGATGACGAAGCCTATAAAAACTGCATCTCTGCGGTATTTAATTCACTGGAATATCAGACGATCCCACGATCTCTGAAAACCGGTGAAAAATTCATGGATAAACACATGAACATAGGCGATCAGCTGGCTCAGATTGCTGGGATCATGTATCCCACAAAACTTGATAACTTCATTAAAATTCGCTGTGGTATGAAATACTATGGACGATATATGGACGATAGCTATATCATACACAGGGATAGGAAGACACTGAAGATACTTCTAGAGCAGATTCGAGAGGTTGCTTCTAGTATCGGAATTTTTATTTCTGAAAAGAAAACTACGATAGTACCTGTCAGTTCAAACTGGAAGTTTCTTCAGATGACATATAGTCTAACCGAGACAGGTCGTGTGATCGTAAAGATCAATAAAAAACGACTAACTGCCATGAGACGTAAACTCAAAAAGCTCGCACCGATTTTAACTTCAGATGAGTTTGAACAATTGTACAAATCATGGTTCAAAGCTCATTATCGGTACATGAGCAAACAACAGCGAGAAAATTTAGACAATCTATATCTAGAACTGAAAGGAGTTTAATCTGAAATGTGCAAGATTACTCTAGCCGATGGTACTGTCATCGGTAGCCTGGTGATGAATGGCAACAACTTCATCAGCGACAATACCAGTCTGCGCATCGGTGACTTTGAGGGTAAGCTCGACACCGTCACCATTCAGTATGAGGGTGATGATGGCCAGATGGTTACCGAGGTCATGAACGACGCGGTGATCTCCCTGTTCGAAATCAGCGCCACCAAGGTCACGTTTGTTCTGAACGAGAAGACGAAGGCCCAGAAGGCTGCTGAGCAGCTGGAAAAGACCATGAAGACCGACTACGAGAGCATCGTTGATCTGCAGCTTGCTGTCACCGAGCTCTACGAGATGATCATCGAACTGTAAGGAGGACACCTAGATGGCTAAGATCTATGCTCGTCTGATCGTTGAGGGTCAGAAGACGATGGATGATGTCCCTGAGCGTCTGCGCGCTGACGTTCAGCGCATTCTCGACGAGTGGGGCTGGGTTGGGTAATAACTCAAAGCAAAAAAAGAGACTAGCGGAGTAGTTCCGCTAGTCTCTTTTTTATTTATTCGAGATCTTCAATGGCCGGTTCTTCGGATTCAGAATGCTCTTCATCAAGATCCTCGGGCTCATCTTCAGAAAGATCCTGGTCTTCTTCGTCCTGATTTTCTTCAAACTGCTTTTTCTGTGCTTCAATATCTGCTTTCGACCTACGTCCACGCCGACGATGACTTCCACCGCCATCACCAGATCCAGATGCTTTAGAATTCCCATTTTTGATGATCCTTCGAGCGTCCTCAAGATTACCTTTTGTTGTAACCTTAAGAGATTCCCTAAGCTCGTCCGTCAGTTCATCTTTAAAATCGGAATTTCGAATGTCATCACGTTCAAACACCTTATCCCAACACAGATCAAGTTTTTCTCCGGGATAGGTTTCGAGCATGATAAACTGTTTCTTTTCCTGCTCAAAGGCATCAAAGAGCATTCTATACATCTTTCTCGTATGGGGATGATCTATAACCATATAGTCACCGAATATCATGGTCTTCATTACATTATCATCGTAGATCTCTGTTCTACCCTCGGGGTTCGGACTAAAGTAGAGTCTGAGTCCTAGGGTTTTTAATTTTGCTGCAAGAATATCCGCATTGGCATTGGTGAAATTATCCTGTACCTTAAGTTTTCGGATTTTAAGTGGATTTCCGGTGGCGGAAAGGATGCGGTCGAGTGATTTACGACCTAGAGCGGAAGATCTCAAAAAGATGTTATACTCTGCAAGGTCAGTACCTGAAATTGAAGCGAGGAGATTGTAGATTTCAGAGAGTCTAACCGGAGTTCTTGCATAGGAGCTTCGATTGGTTTTCTTTGCTATATCCTTCGCTGGAAGGTTTGATCTATTTACCCTAAAGGTAGATCTTGCTGAAAAATTCTTGTTAGAATTCTGCTTCAGAACGATCATGTACATGTACCCGATGACACCGGGTCTCAGAGTCTTTCTCTGCTTCGTGCCAAAGATATCTACGTAGATATCTTTCGGTTTGATTTCGGGAAACTCTTCGTACACTCTGATCACGTCGTCAAACAGAAGCGGTTTATGAGGAGGTCTGACGATATAGAAGCCATGCTCCTCCACATCTTGGATAAATGCCTTTCTATGTTCTGGTGACATAAGACGAACCTGTAGTCCATCCACACTCTTCACCTGATCATAGGAATCGTAGAGATTTCTGAAAAATGTACACTCATCCTGAGACACACAGTTCATAAAACGGAAGAAGATATCTTCCTTCTCCCGCATTGTCCTAGCGCGCTTCATGAGATATTGCACTTGATCTGCCTGGAAGTTAATCTCAACTTCTACAAGTTGACCGGGGTTGAGGCGGCGGATTGCACCCGATGCGTTACATTGAACGTCTGCGTACACTTTCTCTCCATCATCTGTGAGGTAGTATGGCATACGTTCATCATCAACAATGTTGATCTTGGATCTAAGAACTCTTTTATCATCTTGACTAAGATTTCCATCATCAAGAATCTCGATTATGTTGTCTTGCAAGTCGTTACTGGTATCGTCTACAACTCTGGAAATAACACCCTTGTTTCCAAAGCGACCAGATAGTTTTGACCCGAGATCCAGACCAACCACAGATTTTACTTTTAGCTCGAGAATGATATTTCCAAAACTCCGATCCTTATTTGCCCACTTATATTCAGGATCGTTCCAATGTAGGTAGATGGATCGATAGTAGCTCACATTTTGAGTATAGTGACAGCCTTCAGTCTTTGCCTCCTCTTTAATACGGTTACAGCATTCAAGAATCGCATCGGCATATCTGCAGTTATCCTGATAGTATCTATACAACTGCTGATAGAATAGGGTCTGTGGAAAATCTCCATCTCCATTATAGTACACATTGATATCATAGACCACCGAATGTTTACCGACATAGTAGTCGGTATCGGTATCCATGACTTCCTGCATGTTTGAAGCTTGAAAATCGTAGAGCAAATGCGCTCTATTGATTCTTCTAGTTGCACAGATAAGGGAGTCTTTCACTTCCTGACCTACTTCAGGAAACGCGAGATAGGTATTACGATCACCGTAAACATTGAGTAGTACATCGTTATCGTTAATGGGAACCTGAACCTCATCTATCTCAACGGATTTGACCTGATCAGCCCAGCCTTTGCGTATAACAATAGCGTCTTCAATGGTGTCCGTAGAAGTGGAGAAAAACACTCTCGCATTCTTACCATAGCGATAGGCCATATGATCATCGTATGCTGTGGACTTGTAGAGCACTCTATCGGTAATTCGATCTCCAACCTCAAGAGATTCCATAAATTCGGTGTTATAGACGAACCCAAATTTTTCTGTCAGACTTTCTGCAACGGGTTTCTCTATCATATCATAGGTATTCGTCTTTCGATTATAGAGAACCAGCATGAATATCTGAACCTTTTTACCATCCGGGCTCTTTTTCAGATCATCCGTAAGAGTGAATTTCGGGATGATCTGTTTTACCTCCCACGTACCGTCAAGCTTTTTATAGGCATTATTATATTTACCAACAGAATTCTCCATACCAGTTGCCAATCTTGGCACATCCGGGTTAAGAAGGGTGAGAGTCTGTTTAAGATGAGAGGTAAACATGTACATTCTGGAACTATCTGTTGTATTCCAGGTAAGACTTGTTGGACCGAATATACGGTAGAGTTCTTCTCCACCATATTTTTCGTCCAACTCTTCTAGTCGCTGTTTGAGATGGACATCTACGGCCATCCTATCTCCTCCTTATCAGATCCACTAGAGAGGGAAGATGTCTTCCCTCTCTAGCGTTTTTCTCATTTTAACTTGTAGCTGACCAGGTGTTCCTCACCATTTTTATCGACAAAGGTGAGATCTGCTTTCACACATTCCATTTCCTCATGTGCTTCAGGAGATCCACAAGATGCCATTAGAGAGACCATATCTCCTGGTCTGAGAGCAAATAGGTCAGATGGACGAGGTCTTCTTTTACGAGGAATCGTTAAGAGTTTTTCTTCTGAATCCTCTTCAACCTTTTCTCCATTGAAGAATACACCGGATTTCGGCATGTAGAAACGAGATGCAGTTACATCGTCCTGATGATTATAGCGACCATTGTACTGGAACCCGAGATCTCCCTTGGTTGTGGTAAAATGAACCTGAAGGATTTCATCGTTTGGATAGACGATCAGATTGTGAAACACAACGATCTCCAGCGTCCACTTTCCATCGAAACCAACGTCACCGAAACCGGCGGTGATATGTACCATCATAGAAAGTCTTCCTGTAGACGATCTCCCACCAAGTTCCGGAACGTATCGATCCGTCCAGGTTTTTTCCATGGTGGTCCCAAGATATAGTATGCCAGGCTGAAGAAGAAACCCGGTTTCAGGAATAATAAACTCCTCTGTTGGATTATCCGCGTGGGAGTCCAGAATCACATCATTATATCCAGGTGCTGTGTTTACAGCCCTTGGTAAGGAAAGGATTCGTCTTTCCTTTTCAGGATCAGATCCCATATCGGTAGTTCGATATACGAGAAGTTTATTTCCGAGTCGAAGATTGTAGCTATTTGGATTTACTCTAGAGAGATCAAAGGGGTCAATGATAATATGACCCCGTTCAACCTCCTTCACGATTTCCATGCCAGTAAGTTTAGCCATAATAGTTCACCACCAGATCAAGATCAGGTACTTCTTTCACTTCGGCAACCTTCTCCTTCTTCGAACTCAGGAGAGATTCATAGTATGGCCGAAGTACGGTAAGAACTCCATTACGGAAGTTTTCGTCAACGGTCATGAGAGTGACGAATTCTTTACGATTGAACTTCCGTTCTTCAAACCCCTGAAGCACCAGATAGGGATTTCTACCAGAGATGAGACCAAGAGAGTTCGCAAATTCATACATGGAATAGATAGGATCAAACCCTCTATCCGAGTTAAAGGTAACCGGAAAAGAAGATCCAACAACATTGGTTCTGGATTTAGCCAGCTGGATGTCGCACTTGAATCCGGTGAACCCATCATCCGCAAGCGTATAGGCGGCAGATTTCTTGCTGTTGATTCTGAAGTATACCGAGGAATAGTACTGGGCCACAGAGCCTCTGGGAAGGGTCTCAGACTGAGGATTGATCATCATTAGACCACGAGGAGGACTGGCATAGGGATTCATCACAAGATTCGGACGAATGTGATTGATAACGATGAAAATCACATTAAACTGCCAGGCTCTATCTACCACGTTGGTATAGAACCTTGTCACATCCCTAGCTCCTCTCATGGAATCCACATTACCGCCAAGATCCTTATCGTTAAAATCACGACAATTAAACTTCGGAAGAGAATCGATGATATAAACTGTAGGTACATAGGCCCAGAACGTATCTCCATTGAAGGTCCTGTTGTGCACCTCATACATGTACTTCTTCCCACCGGCTTCTTTGGTCTTACAGAGAAGGTCGAAACTTTCTAGAACATCATCGATTGACGATCTCTGCTTATCGATGATCAATCTAGGCTCATCCCTTGGACAGCCGAGAATATTACAGATGCGCTCTCTCTCCGCAGATTTCTCACAGTCCACAATGAAAAGAAGTCCATCATCAAAACCTTTTACAATGTTCCAACCGATCTGCTCTGCAAATGTGGAATTGTGGGTAACGACATAGTTTTCGGTGAGAAACAGATGCTCATCATTGTCAACGATAAAGCACCGCATTTTATCCTGACCAACCTTCTTGATATCCACAATGGCCAGCTGATCATAGTTTCTTCCGCTGTTATGGGATGAAGCAGCTTCTTGTGCAAGCGAAAGCTTATCACCAATGCTAAACAGATTCGGCTTATCCTCATCGGGACAGGAGATTGCAACATCTGAATCTACGGATGCAAAATAGCCAAGAGATCTTACGAGATTAACAACATCATCTTTTAACCGGTTTGATGATGTAGAATAGCCTATGTGATATTCCTTAGAATCGATGAATCCACCCATATCCAATAGGCCTCTAAGCAAATCCATCCGATTTTCTACTGAGTTATAGAGATAGTCATCGGGAATGTGCTTTTCATGAGAATCGGTTTCAAACATGTTGGGATAATTTTCTAGGTAATCTTGAGTGCAAATATAATGGCAGGTCTCATTGGAATAGAAACAATACCGGTTGCCATTCGTAAGGTCGAATTCCGACACTTTAAGATAGGTCCATCCAGTGAGTTCTGCTATCTTTTTAGGAATTTCATCACTTGTAGTATTAATAGAAAGATATGTCTCTCTAAAATTCGCGTTTGCAATAAGCACTCCAAATACCCAAGGATGAATCATTAGTTTACGTGCCTCATATTGAACAGGACCGTTGTTTGGGATGGAAAGATGCTGAGCAGCAATTGCCTGTTTTCTAGTTGACCAATCAGATCTAACAAGTAAGTCCAAGTCAATTCTAACAAGCAAGTCCAATGTGTTCAATGGTTCAGAACGTAATTTTCCTTCGGGTGTCATAACTGTCCAGAGATGATCTTTAGAACATCTTGCAGTGCGTCCATCTTGGAACCTAATTTCATAGCTATCGAGAAGTCCTTCTTGGGGATAGATTCCTAATACCCTAGTTTTCTTACCTAACCGATCAAACAGATAATCTCCAACTTGAATTTCATCTGCTCTTCTCAGCCCATTAGGCGTAGGCAACATGGTACTATTAGGAAGGGCTTTTCCATTACCGGTAGAGCCTATGATGGATACAAGAGAGCCGCCAGGTATTCCAATGTTTGGCACATGGATCATTTCTCCATCCGGACCCATAACCTCCGTCCAATAACCATTGGCATAGTCGAGAACGGTGATACCGGTAGGATAGCAGACGATGTTATCATTGGATTTAAATAATCCATTTTTATCCTTCGATTCAAGTTCGTCTATCAGAGCCATTAGATAAACCTCCTTCTACTGTCATCTATGAAAATAATATACCGACAATGGAAATCGGAATTAAAATTCAGATTTTATTTATAAAAAAGAAAGAATGAGGGGGTTAAAAGGGATCCCCCTCATTCTCTTCCGGAAGATTACTCTTCCTCAGCGGCATCCACAGCCAGGCAGGCGCTTACGGCATGGAAGATGCGGCGATGGGCTTCTCCCTCGGTAACGAGATCGGCAATGACCAGGCCAATGGCAACGCCCACAGAGATGGTAATGAAGGTTTTCATCTGCAAAATCTCCTCTCTTGATGTAAAAATAGCTATTGAAGTTACATATCTCCTGTCCATTAATGAAAATGGATCTAGGATTCTTCACGAGCGGGCCTATAGAGTTCATAGAGCCTGGGATTGGTCATCCTTAAGAGACGATCAGATTCCACCATGATCTGATTCAACTCAATCAGTTCATTTACAAGTAGGATGGTCTCAAGACTAAAAACACCAATGGAAAGAACGAGAAAAATATCTATGACAGATCTACTAGGATTCGACTCCATAGGCTTCACCCACAAGCTTTCTAAGCATGTCATTACCCTGCTGAAGATAAGCGTTTCCTGCACGAATATCTCTCTGACTCTTTTCCAGAGCAAGGTTTACGTAGTCAATATCCCTTCGAATCGCTGTACCAACGGTTTCAACACGTTTAATTTCCTGGTGAATGCACAGAGCTGCGACACCGAGGATAACGATGGAACCAATGGTAATTTTATCAGTCGTTGACAGTTTCGACATGATTCTAATCCTCCTATCATGCCAAGAATACATCATTGAAATTGCGAACGGATTCTCCGAAAAACCGAAGAATCCGTTCGATAGATTATCATTTGCGACGGCCCTTTTTATTCTGTTTTCCCCTACCGTTCTTTCGGGCGGTCTCATTTTTCTGAGATATATCCTTGTCATAGGAATACTGCCGATCAGAATAGTATGGCCTTGTATTTCTCTCTTTTCCCAGTGGAATTTCCTTACGTATTCCATGCTTATTGGTGGTAACCATGGTATTACCTTCGACCACCATCGGTCTCTGACCACTCTTTTTCTTATTCCTAGACTGCGGAATGGATTTTTGAGAATCCGCTCCATCCTTCGAAAATGTGTAGGTCGGCCATAGATCAACATTGGGAAGATTCATGAAGATCTCATGATCAATAACCTCATAGTTCCACTCCAGGCTATGGTCTCCGTTCGGAGAAGTGATATTCAAGGTCATTTTCTCATGGTTTGTTTTTCTCTCATTACTGTACTTATCCGTAAAAAGGGCATAGGATTCGAGAGAAATGTCGATGTTATCTGTATGGAACTGGTGATCTTTTTTGAAAAGATTTTTATTGATCTCGATCACGAGATAGAGAACTTTCCTATATTTGCGGTTTGCATGGAAAAAGGGTTTGATCGAACTGGAGATAAATCCCTTATAGACCCGATATCTGGGATCCTCTTTGATAGGTTTGATCATCCCGTTGAAAGGAAAGGCAATGATGAAAATATTTGCCTTATCATCCCCGGTCTCATGACAGCGGAGATCAACCTGTCTAGAATATCTGCTCAGACTGGTAACATATACAGACATCGGATACTTCTTCCAATCGATAGGAAAACTTGCAAACTTCAGTCCAGCTTTAAAGCTAGATTCGATTTCTCTGGAAGGAGCAGAAATTCGGAGAATTTCCCGATTTACAGCTAAGATTTTATCAGCCTGGTCTACAAGGCAGTTTTCTCCGGTACGAGTAGTATTTTTCTTCGACCTCGGATCCTTATGACCAAGGTCACTCTGCTTCTGAAGAAGCCTATTGGTGGTAAGAATTCTGAGTTTGAGATATTTATGATGGTTAATTTTATCGTTCACAAACGTAGGTTCAAAGGACATAAGATCCTCGTTTATGATCGTTAGCATCTGCGATCTAACCCCCAAATTCCTTAGATTCAACTCCCATTGGTTCGTGGGAATTAGGGACATGTTGAGGGAAAGAATAAATTTTCTATATTGAAAGATGCCTATTATTCTTCAGCAAGATTAACTTCTTCGATCTTCTTTGCCAAAAGAGGAATAAGTTTCAGTGGAAGTTTTCTCTTTTCTCGATATTCCAACGGAGAGTTAGTGTAATGGATCGGAAGAAATAGGCGAGAGCTGACATCTTTGACATTTTTTGTTTCCGGCTCTCTAAAACTTCCGAAATGGATCTCTTTGAAGATATTGATGAAGGAATCCAAACCACTTTTATCGATCTGAATGATATGCTCAATAAAAGTTTCTTCTGGATCATAGACCGTCTCAATGCTAGAATAGACAATGATGTCATGATTATCAGGATCAGATTTCAGTTTGTATCCGAGTTCAGCCAGTGCTTGATCAACCGCAGACATGATCGTACACTCCTTTCTAACGAAAAAATAGATGATCCCCTTGAGATGGCTATACGCTTCTCAAGGGGATCTTTTTGGATCTAGCGCATGTTGTCAACGGCGGCTTTAAGCATCGCCAGGTGTTGCATGGAAGTGAGATTGTCAGAAGTTACGTGAATGTTATGCTCGTATTTACCCGCCTCACATACCCTGGGAACGGATACAATGGCAGTGAACATCCTGGTCTCATACTGGTCCGCGGAATCATCCGCGGTAGAATCTGCCAGCTCTTCAGCAGCACATTTAGACTCGCAGGCAGTGTCATCAGAAACCTTCTCATCTTCAACTTCTTTCTGAGAAGCATCATCGTTCTTAGGATTCTGATCGCCGCTATAGGAATTTCCAAGATATTCGATCATCGCAGAAGAGAATGAAGGACAGTCTTCCCAATTCAGAAGTCCATGCATCTCATTAAGCTTTATTGCGATCGGAATAATAAGCTCGTTGGGAATCGTAATAGAACTATTCCCATTCCACATCACAACGGAAACGTTTCCGATGCGCAGAACATATTTTTTCTTCGACTCATCGTTTCCTCTGTAATAGTAGACAAGGCATCCATCATTGATAGCCAGCGGATCATTCCTATTTTCCAAAATGAAACCGAAACCCGCCAGCAGTTTGTCAGCATACGACATAGCCACTAATTTGTCAGCATACGACACCATCAATCATCCTCCTCAAAGTATGCCGGGGGAGTAGCCTTCTCATCTTCATCTTCTTCCTCGGAAAAATAGTCGTCTTCGATGGGTTTCATCAACTTTTCGTTTTTGACACCCTTCAGAAGGGTTTCGGATTCCTCTTCATCCTCGGTAGACAGGTTGGGAGTTTTCATCCAGGAAAAATCGATATCATCATCCTTTTTGGATTCATCCGAGGAATCCCGAGTCTTCTCAGCGATGTCCTTGATCGCATTGTCGATGTCCCGCTTACGACGGGGTTCATCAACATACTTCTGCTTGAAATCAGCAACCGGCTTCAGTCCTGTCTTCACAATAGACTCGATCCGGTCCGAATAGCGAGAAATGGTGCCGATCAGATTATTAAACTCACTGGGAAGCTGAAGAACGTTCACACGGAGCCTGGGACCATTTCCATTGCGGTAAAGTCTGTCAATCTTCTTGATATAGAGTTCTACCATCTGGCGCCGGACATTCTCGGGTGCATTATCGAGTTCGCTGAGAGCGAAGTTGGTCAGAGAATTCCAGATGGATTTCACATCGTCGAAATACTCAGTGGACTGATACGCTTCGATGCGCTTTACACCTTCGAGAAGAATGGAGACTGCGGCAGAGGTGGTCATATCAGAGCCAAAATAGGGCCCAAACAGACTTCCCCAGCGAATCATCTCGATGTTTTCCAGCCCATTAGAGCCCACATATTTGTAGGTCTCCCGGAGAATCTGGTTCATGTACATGGAAACCTTATACTTAGGAACATACTTGCGACCAGGGACGATGAAATAGGTCGTATAGACCAGAGTCTTGGGAAGATTGCACTTTTTGCAGATCTCCTTAACCTCCCGGCCAGATTTCTCCTTGATCGCATTGAGGAGATCTCCCATATACTCGGTATAGCGTTCGGATCTTTCTTTATAGGTACGAAGTTCCTTACTGGAAAGAGAGCCGTTCTTTGATTCCTCGCTCACATCTCCATTTGCCTTATTGAGTGCATCAATCCCGTTATCGATAACGAGAAATGCAATTGCACAGGAGGTTCGATCAAAGGTCTCAGAATCCTGAGAATTGATGAAGTCGATGAGAACTTTGACAACCACCGGACGGGCAAGGAGATTGAAGAGCTTCTGGATCATGGTGTTATTCATGGGCTGAGAGTCTTTGTTATCTCCCACTCCATAGAACCATTCACGAAAACTCTCGTCACAGAAGACCCGATTGAGAGTTTTCTTCTGTTTCTTTTCGGGAAGTTCATCGAACTTCTCAAGCTTTTTCACGATTTTGTCATACTCGAACATCGGTTTTTGCCTGCCTTTCTCCGAAATAGATTAGCCTGTTATTGCTTCCATATTAGCATTTCAGAATAAAAATACATGCATCTAATTCAGAATTGGAAATATGCAGTGGTTTCCTATTCTTTAATACCGAAAAATGATTTGATCTTATAGACAAGATCGTGTACAAACAGGGCTTTACGAACTTCATGCTTGATGATCCTAGCATCGATTTTCTGATAGCGATTGATGTAGACTACAAAGCTATCGAGATACTGGATAATTGCATCTTTAAGACTGATGGAATAGGTCCCAGACAAGGAATCAAGTGACGTTACCGTATTAGCAAGGACTTTTCCAAATTCTTCGTTCAGAACCTTTTGCTGAGGATGGTCGTTTACATCAAACATTATAGGTCACCTTTCTCTCGAGCGAAAATAGAATAGACATGCGAATATTTCATCGCATGTCTATTCTACTATCAGTTCTTCTTGAAGAAACTCAGAGCAGCCGCTCGTTTAGCATCCTCATTCTTCTCCTGGGTTTCTCCGGTAAGATCAATGTTGGTCTTATGATCTTTGGTGTTGAAACCTTCGATCATATTCTTAAAATCATAGTCGGTCTGGGCAAGACCGGTTGCCTGCTGAGCTCGTTCATTCATCTCATTGATTCTGGCAATGGGACTGGACTGGCCAGAGAGAATGATGATCATCTGCCCAGTTGCGCCGGAAACCGTTGCAAAGTTTTCAAATATGGAGATCGGTGTTCCGATATAGTCGGTAAGTTCAGTGTAGTCACTGGACATTGTGACATCGGTCATCTCTTCGGGAGTGTTTAGAACAACCCCCATCTGACTGATGATTCCATTCCGAGTGCGTTCGGCTGCAGGCGAGGATTTGATCAGCTTTACCATCTGTGCCTGCATCGTCTCCTTCTCAAGCTGAGACTGAGTGATGCCAGCCAGATTGTACATGGAAAGATAGCCAGGCTCACTGAGAATCACTCTCATGTCATTTTCATCGATCATGCCATATTGAGAATGATTGAGAAAGCGCCCTCCCATGATATCGATACAATCCATGAGGTATTGCTGAATCTTCTGGTAGGCAATATGATTTGGTACGCCCTTGTAGTAGTCAAGATCAGCAAGGAGATAGGGAACCTTACATTCCTGGATCTCGTTCAAGCATTCGATGGAGTTTTGCTGTGCCTTGGGAGCGTCTGTAATCCTAGGAAGAATTCCGACGTAGATAATGATCTTATTATTGTACATCATCTGAAGAAGTCTGACCATCTGGGGAGCGACTCCAGAGCCAGTTCCACCTGCGGTAGACCCAGCAACGATGATAACGTCAGAAGAATCACACATGTTACTGAAGGACGGAACTGCTGTTGCAAGCTCTGCGCCATTCTGCTGAAAGAATGCGGCTGCGGACTCACGTGATTTTCCTGCACCCTTAGCGTCATGACCAATGATGAAGGAGGGAATTTCTGCATTGGTAACAGCATTTCCAAGATCTTTCTGGGAAGAATTTACGGCGAAAACGCGTACGTTTTCACGCTTGATGGCCTCGTTGAGCAGCTGATTACCAGCATTACCAATGCCGATAATACTGATCTTAAGGCGTACACGATCAGCGAGCATTTCATTCGCCCTTTCACTGGATATTTGGGTCATGATAGCGAGGACCTCCTTATGAAAGATTCACATTATAACCTATGTCATTCTCAAATCAAAAATACACCGGTAAAAATAGAGTGTAAAAAAGTAGACATAGGTTTTAGAAGGTTCTCACGGACCGGGAATTGAATCGATGGGAACAACCAGGTTACTAGTAACACCCATCATGAGATAGTAGGTGTTAAACGTGTTTAGCGCAACCTTATTTCTGGGATCATACATGTCAAGATCCTGAAGGGAAACAAACCCATTTTTAGAGATGTCGTTGTACATCTGCTGCTTTGCCTTTTCATTATCCGCTCTGGGATCCATAAATTCAGCAAGTGCAGCATTTGCTCCAACTGCAGCTAGAGAATAGGATTCAAGGTCAGAATTTCGAGCGTTCTTATCCTCTGCGGTAACCTGTCCGGTAAGAGGAGACCTCTTCTGAATCTTTGTAGAACCTGCGGACTTTTTCATTAGAGTCTGCTGGAGTCTCTTTTCATGAATGTACCCAACTGGAACGGGATAGGGTGTAACGATCACATCCTCTGTACTGCCATTTAGGTAGGGATATGCAACCCTTTCCAACAGAGGAACTTTCATGAAATCTGCACATTTCTTGATCGCTTCCATGGTAAGATCGCGCTCATATTCTATTATCTCAAGGTAGATGTTTGCCTTTTCATCCTTGAAAAACTTTTTGATATAGGAATCGAATTCCTGATCGGACATTTCTCCAAAGAACTCTTCATAGTTCTTTGAATTCTGTCCACTTGGATCTAATATGTCCAGAACTTTGCAGAGATAGTCCATAAACTTTTTTCTGCGTTCTGTAATGGAACCATTTGCCATCAATAGATCCTCCTTTTTCAATGGTCAAAGGGTATAAAAATTTATGGCTTTGTTTTTTGGGTTAAACATTCCGGTAACCTATACCCTATAATCTCCAGGAAAGGAGGAATACTAAAATCATGGCTATCATTAAGCGCAAGAAGCCCGAGGCTGAAAAGACCGAGGAAGAGATCAAGAACGAGAAGATCATTGCCATGGCCAAGTACTACGTGAGTCGGAAGAAAAGCACCATGGCAGAAGCTGGGCAGAAGTATGGATTTACCAGTGGAACCGTCAGTGGGTTCTTCAAGAACCTCCTTCCAAATCTCGATCCGACTCTCTATACCAAGGTTCGTGCCAAAATCGATCGTGTAAAGGCCGAGCGGCAGGCTGCATTCGTCAAAGACTATGTGAAAAAGTCTGCGGCGAAATAAAGAGATAAAAAACAGAGGAAGACAGGCGTCTTCCTCTGTTTTTTATTTAATCTCGTTCATAGTGAAGGAGAATCTTATCATCCGTACGAGAATATTCGATAAACCCGTAGTCCTGATAGATTTTTAGTGCAAGTTCATTAGCAGGGTTGATTGCAATGTTTGTCAACCCAGATTTCTTGATCGCTCGATCAAGGAGTTGTACAGATAGACCCTGTCCTCGATACCTGCCACAGATTTCAAAAGCCTGCAGCCAGACGAGATTTTCTCTTTTCTCGGTATTATAGTATCCTACCAGATGCTTACCGTCGATAACAAGTTCACCGAAACTATTTCGGCTAACCCGTATTTTGGAAAATTTACCCTTCGCTTCCTTCGCAAAACTCTTAAGAAGCATGGGATCAATTTTACCAAACTTGAAACTACGAATGTTCATATACTTGCTAATATCGCTAATATACGTATCTCGATATTTGACAAGACCAGATTCTAGCACCGGTGTATCACTTTGAATAAGCTTAAGAGCTTTCTTTGCAGCTTCTTCATCGTATTCGACGATATTCCGTCCGGTGCACAGGAGATCAACCTGATCAATAGAGGTAAGCGTCTGAGGCCTATATAGAGTTGGATCTTTCGGTAGAGGTTTACCGGCGTTAAGAATTTCAGCTACAAATGCGCTGCAAAACCAGTGATATCTCTTTGGAGATTTAAGATTGAAAAAGACTCTAACCAGACCGCTATAGGAATATCTCATCTGATCCTGATTATTGACAAAGTATTCCAAGCGACTCTTCATCTTTTCAATATTATAACTGGATACGTGTGTTACATATATGGCATACGGGACATTTGATTTGCTGGTATACCAAAGATCGCTATCTGGTGTGGTTTTGATGAATCCCATATTTTTACCAGGACCACCAAATTTCGCTTTAACCGCACCAAATGAATACAATGGATTGAGAGAGATATCGAAGGATATCGAAGAATGTGAAAACTGATCTCCGGTAGATTTCTTAATCAGCTTAGCCAATGGGGTGTTTCCAGAAGTAAGAATGATGAATACGGGCTTATTATCTTCTTTAGAATAGCCGGCAGCCTCAAGTATTTTTTCTTCGCTATCAAAATCGTATCCAGATAGAGAATCGCGAATTTCAGAAAGAAAAGCTTCCATAGCCTCTATGACATCATCCGTATAGGCTTCCTGTACCGGTTCATCTAAACGTGCATCTTCAAGATATTGAATGAACGGTACATAGTTTTTCTCCACGATTTTTAGATAGTTTACATCAGAACGATTGGTCATCATCTCATCTTTCTGAAGTTCTTTCACTCTATCAATCGCAAGTAACTTGTGATGCATGTTCGTATTCTGTTTAATCTCGATCTCGAGATTCAAACTAGGAATATATGCGTCGGGTACATAGAAGTGCTGTCCTTCATGATCAGGATCATTCGGATTCTTATATTCATAGTAGTATGTGTGAGGAGACGGCATCATGATATCATCTCCATTAAAATGGAGAAATCTATCAATGAACTTTAAAAAATCAAGTTCATAGGTTCCTGTATAGGTAACCTTCGTACCATCAAGAAATGTGTACTGACCAGAGATATGTTTATTTGCAAGCATTTTTCGCTGCTGTTCGGGATCATCTAAGAGATGAACTTTGCCGTACTTATTGATCATACGGCCCTTAAACATTTCTCGATACTTGGTCTTACAATCGGGATTGTTGCAAAATCTTGCATACTTCATTGTGGACTCATTCCACTCGGTGGGATTTTTACAGACAACACAGGATCCAGCTTTCTTACCGGTTTTGACATAATAGAAATATCTTCCATATGACCATCCTTCCGGGATCATATCTGGATGCTTTGTCTGAACATGGTTACCCCACACCTGAAGAGATTTATATCTAACACCACAGTGTGGACATTTATAACTTGTAACTTTTTGCATGGTACTTCTCCCTTCTAGGGTAAAGTCTCGTATTTAGAGAATTGTCCAAAAAAAGAACGGGGGAGTTGAGCATTTCCCCGTTCTACCGTAAAATCTCCAGCTAACACCTAATCATCCAAATCTCCATCGATGAGTTTCACAAACTCTTCAGACGAAATCATTTCAAACAGATCTTCCTTCGTTTTTACAATCCTCTTTTCCAACATAAACGATCGCGAGGAAAAAGATTTGTTTGGAAAAGTTTCAAGCGTTTTTGCCTCGGATATCATAGACTTTAGCATCCTCTTATCCGTATAGAGGCGATGAACTAGATTCTGAAAGGTGACGGGTTTAAACTGGGGTAATGTAAAGTCAGGAATTTTACTTTTCTTACTCATGGTCTATCCTCTTCTACTCACATACTTATACTCGAGTCTTCGCCGGATTGATAATCTTACACGGGGCGCTTCCATAGGTAACAATATAGACCAGACGTTTATATCCCTTACCATCGGCATTATGGTAGGTTTCCCAATTAAACTCAGGATATTTTTCACGAAGAATGTCGTATATCACGTTTGTGTCACCTTTGTAGATGCTGCCACTCCTTTCCAGGCCATAGTTTGTAATAATAGTGTCACTTTCTTTTTTCGAGGGAACGGAATAGGGAAATCTTTCGTTTCTGGAGAGATATCTCTCAATACGATAAATCTGAGCTACGGATACTCGAATTCTTGCAATCAGTCCACTTTCCTCAGAACTGATGATCTGAAGTCCTTCGTTCGTGAGCTTAGGCTCACTCTGATAAACTCTACCACCAGATCTAAACTTTACAGACTCGTAAAACGGCATCGTGATCACATCCTTATATGTATTCAGAAAGATAATATATCATCAAAAAATAGATTTAAAAGGTGATTTTTGAGCACTAGTGAGTTGAAAAAAGGATCGCATAGGTCACAGGGCTATCAACCCCTGGACGAATGCGATCCTTTTTTCTCTGGAAGACCCTCATCTCATTTGAAGATCTTCCAGAGAAGCCTGAGATGACGTAGGTCTTCAGGGTCAGTAGACCCATGAACAGCACGCCTTGCTGCATCTATGTCGATGGCGTACCGACACGACACCCCATCCTTCCAGGGCTCATCTGAAATCTGATCCTCGACGACTCTGAGCAATTGGGTGTGACCACTGCTTAACTCTTTATGAGCTTCAACCACTTCGCCAGCCATCGCCACGGAAAAGATGTAGACAAATTCGATGGTCGGGAAGTGAAAAATGAGACACATGTAGTCATCTTTGGCAATAAGTGAGCTGTCAGGTCTGATCACACCTGTAAGGCGATCGAGGAAATTGAAGTCATCAACGTCGTTCTGATGCCAACCGTTCAGGGCATCGCGCACGTCCTGAGCCTCCTCCAGCTCAGATGTAGTGAAGTAGTATGACATCTGATATTCATCCCTTCTGTATATAATCACAAAAATAATATATCATCAAAAAATAGATTTAAAAGGTGAATTTATACGACTTTTTATAAAGATAGATAGAGGAGACGAACCTCCTCTATCTATCTATTCTTATTCGTCATCGTCTCTGGGACCAAGAATGGATTTCCAATCCAAGAAAAGCTTACAGTAAAAACACTGTCGATCTCCTATTGTAACCGGTCTATGACAATGTGGACAAAGCCATACTGTACCAGTCCTATCCATAAAAGGAACTCCAATCTCCGGTTCATCTAGAAACGCTTGAAAACTTGCAATTGCTCTAGCCATGATTTCTTTAGATTAGAGTATTACCGAATCAAGATTCTTCGGATCTTCCGAAAACAGGATCGCTTCTGCACTGAAAAGATGCACATCATCTGGATTATAGGAACGATCATCTATATAGAGGTCAGCAACAATTTTCCGAGAGTCGGTGCCCATGCGTTCGTTCACTTCAGGAAGATTTGCATTAATGGCGTCAAATTCCAAACCAAAGTTCTTACAGGCCTCGACAGCTTCTTCAAGATAATGCCTACCTCTACAGGTCCAGAGAATCAACTTGGCTCCTCTAGCCTTCAGATTCTTAAGCATCTTAATAACACCCTTCCTGGGTTCACCGATCCCAGGAAAGGCATTTTCAACGATCGTGCCATCAAAATCAACAGCAACAATTGGACTTTTAAGGTCTTTGAAATCTTTCATAATTTCCTCCTGTATTAATATCTCCTAGTAAAGCCTCATCACGGACTGGTTATCGTACGGATCAACTATTTCAGAAGTGGTCATCATAATATTCACCGGAAGTCCGGCCTGTTGGAAGATATCGTTGTGGGTAATCAGAAATACCTGCTCGGTACCAAGTGCCATCATCTGTTTAGACAGTATCATGATAAATCTCTCACGATCTGATTTGTGAATGCTATTATCAATCTCATCCAGCAGCATGATATTGTAATCAAAGGTTGCCTTCCTACAGAGAGCAAACGAGAGAGCTATGGATATAACAGCCTGCTGCCCCTGTGATGCAAATTCAATGTCTGGTACGTACTGACCATTAACCCTATAGGGAATCTTGAAATCATTAGAATCTTCAGATATGGCAAATTCTACGATCTCAAGATCATCGTCAAAAATGTCAGATATTAGGTCATTGATAATCTCTTTGCAGTCATCAAGAAATACCTTAACCATAACCAGAGGAATCCCATCCTTTGAAGACACAGCACTCATGATCAATCTCAATACCCTAGCTTCTTCAAGATACTCCTGATAGGAATCTGCAGTAGATTGGATATCCTGCAGCTGGTGCTTCAGCTTAGTACATCTCTCTACCCTAGACTCATACTGCCTACTGGTTGACTGCATCTGGGTTTCGAGTACAAGAATCTCTCTACTATTGTCTTCATACTGGTTTGCTCTTGTCTTAAGTTCAAATATGTTGGTTCGCATGGTTTCAAGCTCGGTCTCTAAACGTGCTTTTTCAACCTGAAGAGCTTCCCGGTTCCCAAGATTAGCCATGATTTTTGCCAAACGATCTTTATTGTGCATGAGCTCATCTCGTCCAGCTTTAAGTTCTTCCAAAGTTCTGATCATATCCTCATACTCTACAGTCAGTTGCTCAAGTCTAAGTTTCTTTCCAGCAATGTCAGAGGATCTGAGTTTTTCCAGTTCAGCATTAATCTCCTGTGCCCGCTGCTTCATACCATCAAAATCTTCATACGCCTTGGTTCTTTCGATGTAGCTCATAAGTGCCGGCTGATCGTACCACTTTGTCCGAATATCCAGATTCATTAGAAGATTTAGGAGATTATCGTCAATGAGAACCCCGATCTTTGCAAGAACCCCAGATATCATCTTCCAATTTTCTTTAAGAAAACGCATCTTAGGCCATTGTACACCGTATTCACCATATACGGAGATCTCTTTATCCAGAGCATCTATCTGCTGTCTAATTTCTTCAACAGATGCAAGAGCTTTATTGGTATCACCTATCGTAACCGGATGAGAAATTCGATAAGGACAATCTTCCGTCGGACAATCTGGGGGGAGGTATAGGGGTATTGGGCATCGATAATCGGCAGCAAAGTCAATGTTTCGAAGAAGCTTTTGAAGATTTACCTGCTTGCCGGTAAGAATGTTGATCCTCTTCTGAGCCCAACTAACAAGGCTCTTATCCGAGAAAAAGCATTTTCGTATGACCTCTTCCGGATTACAGCACATCTCTTCAAGAGAAAGTTGAAATGATTGGAGACTGGTTAGAAAATTTACGAGAAATGAATATGAGTAGTGATGATCGAAATCTTCGATTTGATACTTGGTTCTTTCAAATGTACGATTGATCATCGCCGCTTGAGATTCGAGTTCGGCAATCTGTGCAGAATTATCGTGCATAAGAATCTCGTCCGTCAAGCGATTTCTTTCTACACGATTTGGTTCTAGATCCATCTGGATATGAAGGATGTTTTCTTCGCACCGATTAAACTTTTCTCTCGCTTCAGCATATTCGACAGAGAGAGCTTCTATGCCACCGGTTGGCATGGTTTCAAGTGCTTCGACCACCTGGTCATATCGTTCAGATTTTTCTTTGAATTCGTTCTCGGCTTTTTCCAGAGCTCCTAGAATATCGCCTCTTGTACCTTTAATTAGGGTTTGGTTTACACCCTTTAGCTTTGAAATAGAATCTCTATATTGATCTACCTGCTTAGACAAACTGGATATTTCTTCATCAAGATCATCAATTTCAACCCTGATCTCGGATTCCTTCTCAGAAGATAGTCCCATGAGACGATTGTTTAGTACCGTAAGCGTACTATTGATATTTCGAAGATCCTCTCCAAGTTTCCGATATAGTGTCATGTAAATTTCAGTGTCTTCCAAAAGCGTAGCGATAAAGGCCTTGCGTTCTGTGGATTTCATGTTGATCACGTTTGCAACATTTGGACCGAGTCTGAGAAGACGAAGAAAATTCTGATCAATTCCAAAATGTATTCTGATCAGTTCTTTGAAACTTGACACGTTTCCATTCTTATTGAGTTCTTCTCCATTTAGAGAAATAAAGCTCTTTGTTGAATGAGCCATGGTAGTCTTATTCCATGTGAACACGTGTCGGATATCGAACACATCATTGTCGTGAACGAACTGGATCTCTTTAAGACCATCTTTCCAGGGAAGTATCTCATCGAGCTTGTTCTTGACATCTAGAGTACCGTAGTCAGCAAACGGCTGAAGATGCCCGAGAATCGACGTCTTTCCCGATCCCATTTTTCCAATAAAAATATTAATTTTCTTATCACAGTTTGTAAAATCGAGTGTAACATCGTTACGATGCATTCCCGATTGAATGCAGACAAAATTCTGCAGATATAATCTAGTTATCTTCCACAAACTATCTCACCTCTAGTCTATAAATACATTAGTGAAAAACAGGATCCCGAACGATCTTTATTTATCGTTCGGGATCGTTCATTTGTATTAATAAAACGTGCTATTGAATACAGAATCTTTTCCTATTGTCTTTAATCTCTCAGAAACAAGACTAAATTCTATAGATTCTGGTAGCCACCCAAAATTACGTACGTATGACTCAATACTTCTTTCCAAAACCTTTCTGGCATCAAACCAGAGGCTCTCTATCGGTTTCTTTGAAAGGTCCGCAATCTCGGTAGCTCTTTCTGGATCTGAGATCGGAATTCCAATCTCGCTTCTATATGTATCAAACCATACCCGGAGGTAGGATTCTTTTTCTAATTCAGATAGAATTCGATCGAGAGTGTGAATGAAATCATCTGAGGTCATTTCAACGAGATCCTGTAGTGCCATATAGGCATATTCATCGATCTCCTGTTCAGAATCTAAGCATTCTTGTTTTTGTTGCACCAGGTAATATCTAACCCGGTTAAGACAATGATTACACATCTGACGATAGCTTAGATCGTTTCCACCGTTGGTAATTGCTTCAAGGTAGACAAGTGCTGTCTGCTGATAGATGTCATCTCTACTGGCGGTTGTTTGAGAATAATCCACTCTGGTAAGGACATATTCCGAAAGGCAATCTATGCGCTCTTCGATTGAGCAGTCTTTCCAGGCTTCTTGGTTTTGTCTATCCATGTCCGGCAAACTCTCCTTTCGCGTAAATTTTCATACATTCATTATTCTTCTATTTAGTCTAAACGCTTAAAAAATTTGACCATAATAACATTATGAGTAAATAGGTCTCGCTCTCTTGACCTGTTAAGTTGAAAGTGGCTCTGGCGGGCTGCTAGCCGGATCAATCCGGCAACCTCTCCTTGGGATTAGGTAGGATTCGGGAATGTCCAACCCGAATCCTACCTAATTTTATTTTGAGGTATAAAAACGGTGATGAATAAGCAATTCCATTCAGCTCACCCATCACCGTTCATTATCTCATACCATGGAATACAGATCCATTACTAGTCTGTTATTCTTCATCCTCTGGCTCGTACTCACCAATGTCTTCTGACATGCGAACGTGATCGGTTCCGACAAGAGACGTGTCATAGCAGTCTTCAGACGAAATGATAATAGGCTCCTTAAGGGGTCTTCCGATGATTTCCCCTCCGGCTTCTTCAAGAATCACGGTATACTTGAGATTTAGCGCTTCAGTACCACGTTCAAAGAGAAGCATGGAGAGCCTATTGTCCCCACGAAGGACTGATTTGAAATTGAAAAGCATGTTCTTACTTGCAAAACGGGATCTGCACTGGTCTAGGTCGATTCCTTTCGAAAGCAGAACCCTCTTAATCGCTCTTTTCAAAAGATCATCGTTCACATCTTCCGGAGGAATATTCGAATGTACGACATCCGGAACATTAATGATCACGATATCGTGGGTGAGAACCGCTTTACGGATCTCATCGGCATCATATGTGGTAATCTTATCTGAATAGCGATATTCCTTTTTCTCTTCATCGGTCTCCGGCTGGCAAATTACGTATTTAGGATCTTCATCCACCATATAGATACCGGGCTTCGGCTCTTCAAACGTATTCAAATCTGCCAGCCTACCCCTGTAGAGATAGTAGTAGTCTCCGATCAGGTAGGCGATATTGGGTTCGATTTCGAAATTCTTGGATTGCAATGACAGCCAATTTTCAAACTTATCGGAGATCTTAAAATCCTCGGGGAGAATGGATCTGATCTCATAGTATCGTTCGCCGATCTTAAGAAGTGTGCTATCGGTGATAATTCGATTTTCAGAATCTTCAAACACTTCACCAGTTGTGAGTCTATCAGCCATGCTATTCAACTCCTATCAATAGGTTTTAAAATTCGAATTGGTTAGAATCTGATCGGTTGTGATCCGTCTGATCTCATCTCGTCCAAGGATATTTCCGTTGGAAAGGGAATATTGGAAACAGATCATTGCAAACTGCATATAGGCCTGGAAATTAAAGTCTCGGATGAATTTGCTTAGTCGCTTATACTGATGAGTTCTCAATACAATGGCGTTTTCCTGTCGATTAATAAATAGAATCGCTCCAGGTTCCATCAGATCCTTTCCAATCTCAACCGGAGCTGGTAGGATCTGGATCGCTTTCTTAGTCGAGCTAGATTCGTCAACATAGGTAACCTTAAGATCCTTGTATTCCATGTTAAACATGAGCATACCATTATCATTAGTTCCATATAGCTCCCTTATGCTCTCTTCACTAAACCAGCTGTCAACCTTTAGAAACGCTTCCTGGATATCGAACAGGTTCGCCTCTGTAATTTGAAACGATAGGGCATTTGCATCCGTTGGATTCATGGACTTCTTTACATTGTATGGTACGACCTTTTGCATATAGAGGGTACAAAACGGCTTATTGAGCTGGTATCTGGTCTTCTGAACCTCAACATTAAACGGTCTCATCCAGAAAACAAATTCAAGTTCCCTTACATCTGTGGGTATGGTGAAAGTGAGTGGATATAGATTCATTTCATTTTTCACCAGCTCTTTCTTCAGCCTTTTTAGCACGCTTCTCTTCGGCTCGTCTGTTCATCTCTTCTATTTTTTGTCTCATCATTTCTTCCGCACGCTTTTCACCCTCTATCACATAGTCCTCCACAAAATCATCTTTATGAAGTGTCGTGTTATAGATGTAATGATAGGCACAATCATCTTTTGACTTAGTTTCCTGAAGATAGAAGAGACGATTTTTAAGTTTGGTTCTACAGTAGGAAAATCCCATATCCACGAGAAGAAAATAGACCGAATCCGTTCCATCCGGAAGAGGCCTCGATCTACCAGCTGCCTGGTTATCCTGAACCTTATTGCACTGATTACAGGATAGCACATATTTGATATTATGCGTATCCAACCCGGTAGAAAATGAACCATATGTTGCAATGATAATATCAGCATTGTCTTTCACATAGTCCTTCTCTTCCTGTGGAAGCGTGGCATAGTATTTTCCAACGATGTAGTTTGGAAATCTCTTTGTCAGATCTTCGTGAACAATATCGACATGCTCAATGTTCATAAACAATATGAGCATGCGATGTTTCAGTTCAATGTTTAGAAAGGTTTTTATGATGTGCAGAATGACATTCTGGAGTATACCCTTACGAAACTCGTAGCGCATAAAGGATGTTCCATCATAGCCAAATTTATTGAACGGCTCTTCCTTTTCAACCGAATTTGGGTAGGTGTTATATTCAACCACAACGAGCTTTGTGTATTTCATAGAGCGTTGGACCTGCTCCGTTGGCTCCAGAACCGGAACCATCTTAAAAATGGACTTGAATTGGAGTTCTCGATTATATTCACCCTGGCCAAAGTCCGCAGAAAGGTACATCTGATACCTAGGATTAACTACAGATACCAATCTAACGACACTTGATACGTTTCGGTGAGCCTCATCGTAGATCATAAATCCAATTCCTGCACGGTTAAAGAAATCTGTGACTCTCATATAGTCGGCTCTGGAATTTGCCCAACGATCGATTAGAGTTGGGGTTGCAAAATACACATCGTACTGGTATGGAGAAATTTCTCCAGCTAGAATTTTATCCATGATACGTCCATTTAATCTAACCATTCTTCTAGGGTCTATCGTGGTTTTATTCTGGAAGGTATCTACCCACTGTCGAAGAATGTTATCAGAAAAGCACATGACCATGGTTTTCATTCCAAATTTTGTTGCGTAGTAGGTTGCAAGAAGAGTTTTTCCACCAGCAGTCTGAAGATGAATAAACCAGATTCGTTCATTCTTTACCTCGATTGAAGTATCGATCGATCCTATAAGCTCAGACTGTGCCGGTTTAAATTCACTGATACCTTTGAGTTGGATATCGTGACTGAAGAAACGAATTTCGTTATATTTTGCTTCTATGATTTCATAATCTGGTAGCGCTCTCTTGAGAAAGTCATATTCTCTATTATAGGTTACATAGCAGAGAGTTCCGTTATAAGGAATCTTAAATCCAACATATTCCACATACCTATGATAGACGTTATCGTACTGACCGGTGTTTTGTTCTAGCTGATAGCTCTGTCTCGGCTTATATGGTTGAACAAGGCATCCCATCCGAGTTCTTCTGATGATCTTTTCTACTTTAGGATTATAATATTTCATCAGAGATTCGTTTATCTTTTTCTGATTAACCATGGAAAAAATTCCCCCTGTGAATTATCTAGGTTCAATAAAAGAATATATAGGGTCATTCTCGTTTAAAAATTTAGAGAGATGAGAGCGATATTATTCGCTCTCATCTCTCTCTATGCTATTAGGATCATCGTAGATGAGTTTTGTGATGGTAACGTCGTGTTTAAATAGTGCCGGATCAACAATGGTACCACAGAAATCACCACGTTCATCTTCATTCTCTTCGGTTACAGGATTTTCAAGTTCATTCTGATCCATCGTCAACACTCCCGGTTCCAAATAGCTTTCTATATCCTGTACTATTCTTAGTTTTCTTTTCATTGAATCTAGAATCAAATTCCTTTTGCCATCTCATTCGAATGACGATTCTCGGTTTGATGCTGTAGAACTTTTCAACCTTTCCAGGGTTGATTATATTATCGTTTAACAGCATCACATCTTGAAGGCAGTCCGTATAGGTTTTTGCAAGATTATCCCAGTCAGGAGTGGCAATTGGGCGTATCACACCTTTTTCACAGAGAAGAATCTCCATCTTAGACATTGACTTTGTAGGAGTAGGCTGATAGGTTCTTAGCTCGTACTCAATTCGAGTGCATATGACTCCTTCTTCTCTGAGAAACTTTTTAAATATTCTGTGAAGTTGACTAGCTCCCTTTACATAGAAATGATTCCCATCGGTTCTCGGTCTCGGAGTTCCTTTAGGAATGATAAAAAAGGTAAATTCTTTCTCAATCCACTTGATCTCACTGATCCGCTTTTCTTCTTCGGCAACACGAATTGGATCGAGCTTTAGTAAATTTTCAAGATGAGAAATGAGCTCTCCCTGATCAACAGGGAGAGCTCCATATGTGATTTCATACTCATCCAGATTAGGATGATACTCGTTATTCATAGCTCTTCACCTTTCAGGTTATTTGATCTCCTGTTGTGTGAAGATTGAATAGTCAAACATCACCAGGCTAGTCCCGTGAACCGAGAAACCGCACGATAGAGTTTATCCACAATACGATTTTCAATTGCCCTCGGATATCCTGTGAACTTATTAACGATAAAGGATTTTGTAATCTCCATTCTCGTATCGGCGTTATTCGCAATCAGATCAAATCCGCACATATTACCGAGATAATTAAGCAGACCTGTGTTCTTAGCGAATAGTAGGGGGTGATTTGTTCCCGTCATCAGCAGTTCATCAACGAGAGGAACGATGTCAAAGCTAACATCCCATTCCGTCGGAAGGGAATTGATTGTCCAACTTGTATTGTCCATCCCACCTCTCGTGATGTTCAAATTTGTCACAACACCGAGATCAACATTGAACTGCCCGAGCTGGTTTGCGTTGACCACAAACGGATAGGTATACATGTTATCCGATAGCTGCCTAGGAAGCGCTAGAGCTAGTAGGTGGCAGATCGGGATGATGCATTTTAGAAATACCGAGAGTCTATCTCCATATGGAGAAATAAACCTCGTATTGCAGCTGATAGCTTTTCCATAAGAAGCGCTGGAAAGCATCTTAGGCAAAACAATCTTTCCGCCCTTTAGAATGTTCTTCCCCATGTCTAGAATTCCATCTAAACCGGTAGTACTAACTCCAAGAGCTTCTTTAATGGACTGCACAATGGAACTCTGATCCGTCCCAAGTGTAAATCCAGATCCTGTAAAGTAGTTCACGGTTGATCCGAAACTATTTAGGGTGTTGAAAACACCAATGCTTTCAAGAGGACTATTTTCAATATCCGTAGATATGGATTCAGAAACCGAGGTTTCAGAACCGTGTAAGAAAAAGTTGATATAGGTCGTGTCTTCAACCAAACTAGATACTATCTTCTTTGCATTCTTAATCGGTGCCTCGAAGAACATTCTAAAGATTGAAGTATCCTGATCAGTATCGGGATCCAACGTTACATCGGATCTCAATGACCAGTAGGAATAGTCGAAATCCTTGAGCTTCCTAGATCCCAGATTCGGAACCTTTTCATCACCTATTCCCATAAGAATAGCACATGCTCTACAAAGAGCATTTACAAAGTAGCCATAGGATTGTGTATCTGGTTCAAATCTGTAAAGTTTTCCAGAAAATGCTCCAGATTCGTCGGATAGGATTTTATTTACCAGAGTCTCATTCCCGTCACCTCTGGCAATATTAACCATCATATCCATAAAATTGTCTTTCTTTACTCCCATTAGATCTGGGAACATCCTCGCTTTACCTGGACAGATAGAAAGGATTGGGGGATTTGAGAGAAATGTCTTACCAAACACCCGGCCAATACCAGGAGTAAGATCTATTCCACTCGACTGTGGATCATCTGGATCATAGCTATCCTGATCTGTGTACTGAAGATCCACATCCATGTTAAATTTCGGAGGATATCCAAGAGTGTTAAAATGACGTAGACTGAGTCGATGATAGTATGGATCATCCCATTGATGAGTTATTCCCTCATTATCGATCTGATATTGGATCCAGTCGTTATAGAGAGTAACCCAATCGGTCTCTGCGTTCATCCATCCCTGCTCAGATTTTGTTGTCTGGGGTTCAACGTCATTATTTGAGACATATGCCGTGGTGTTTGAACCAGTTACACCACCGTTCTCTGACATTATCCACCCGGTAAAGGACGCACCATTCGAAAGTGTTGCTGTCACATGACTCATTGCACGAGAGGATGCCGTATCTCTACCGATGTCAAGAATCTCTATCTGACAGTCTGCGGGCAATTGCATGATTACAGACCCTTGACTATTATTAAATTGAAATAGATAGGCTCCATCTCTATTAACGACGGTTCCGGTTGTGGTTGTCGTAGGAGTCTCACGTTCATTGATCTCAATATCAGATTTGAGAACATAGACCGAAGATAGGGTCTCGGTTTTATATTCTATAAAATCAGACTTCTTTAGATAGTATGTGATAGAACCAAGAATAACCGTGTATGCGTTAGTACCAGCAACATACGGGGTTTCATTAGATCTGATCATGTGGCCCTTTTTGATAACAGAACCAGCTTTTGTAGTCAATTCACTATTGGTGTAATAGTAGGTATCAACATTTGCTTTCAAATATGGATTTGCAATGTTAACGGTAACGTTTTTTGAAATCTGGTAGAAGCTTCCAGACGTTGCCTTGATACCTACAATCGTACCAACATAGATCTGCTGGTCGATCCTTGATGATGTATCTGCACTTCGATACATGTATGTGGTATTTTTAACAGTTCCGTTTGCCACAATACCACCTCCGTTTATTCATCTTCAGAGGGAACATCTAGGCACTTTCGAAACAGATAGCGAGCTTCCATATACCCACTATAGATTCCATTAATCGTCATTCCTTTGACCTTATACATCCCATTATTATCATCAATCTCAAGAATGTTGATCCATGTGCCATTATTCACTCTTCCAAGAATGGTCTTTCTTTTGTTATCTTTATACATATATGTGTATGGATTGGCAATACATATAGCCTCATCCGAACTACCACCCTTAGGAGCATTCTCTCCTCTGGGGGTTATCTGAACCTCAGTAAACTTATTACCACGGTCTAGAACCTTTAGAACCTCTCCCTTTTCAACAGTTCCAATCTGTGTACTCTCGGCATCGCTACTACCATAGAGTACCGCAGAACTGTCGCCACTGGCAGGGTTAACTCTAACAGTTACCAGATCCATCATATTTCTCCTTTCTTCAAGAAGAATCGAAAGTGTTTGAATTATGGGTTTTGTTAAAATTGAAAGTTAAATGAGTGCATCCTTTTTGTGGATGCACTCATTTAATCTATGTTAGCCTATATCAGCTCTCACCACGTTTTGGCGGAAGCTCAACAGAGCGTGCTGGTTTGCTATTGCCTTTCCGTAGGGATCTGGTTGCTGACTAGACTGCCTGTGGTTAATATTATTAACCGTATGGTTTTCGTTAACGGTTACAGACGACGATTCAGCGGACTTTGAAGCAGCAACAGCAGCAGCTTCCTTTTGATTGCTGACCACGGTATTCATGGCATCGGCAATCTTTGTAAGCACACTGATAACCTGGCTCGAGTCCACATTAACGTTCATACCATCACGAATTCCAAGACTCTTGAGAAGTTCGGCATCGTGGTTCTGATCAGTACTGATATTCTCAGAATTCTGACCATCACCATAGCCAAGAGGCGTATCTTTGAATTGCTGATAGAAGGATTCGGCATTCTTTCCTCTCGGAATGGCAAACCTATCCTGATTCTTGGCAGCAAATCCATCATACATCTCGTAGGTATCCAGGAACTTAGCTGCGGCCGCTGCCGGGCTAGCCTGGGCATTCAGTTTTTCAATTACAGATCTGTAGTTCGTATTTAGCTCATTATTAAAGAAACTCAACTGAGACGGCAGATTCCAGATTCCCAGATTATTCGCCGTCATATAGTCGATCATCTTCTGAGCTCTAGGTCCTGTCCACTGAGCAAGCCCAATTCCAGGATAATATCTTCCATCGGTTCCCCTATAACCGTTCGAACTATATCTAAGTCCATCACGATCGTAGAGAGGGAATAGGAAGTTTCTAGTGTAACTATCGATATCAGAAGCAGAATTGATCATTCCATAGCCTGGGAAGCTCTTGACATAGTCTGCTTCAATCCTTTTGGGATTTACATTAGACTCATCCTGCCAGTTACCCATTACACCGGCAGCCGCATGGGGTTTGAACCCTATATTACGCAGATATTTCCATACCTGCTCTTTCATGCTACTACCCGTTAGAGTGATTTCACTGGCACTTTCGGTTCCATTACCGGCTGTTCCGTTTAGATCAATGGTTCCAACGTTACTGGATCCAGCAATGAAGGTACTTAGTTTAAGAAGTGCGGTTGGATCTACGGTGATCGAAGCTGCAGACCAGTTCGGATGCACATAGCCGACGATCACTTTAGATGTCATGGTATAATACTTGCGATGCACACCCTGATAGTTACCCTGCCCACTCATAGGACTGGCATTACCTTCAATCGTATGCACCTGTTTACCATCAACGTACTCAACAACCCCAACATGATCACAGCTAATTGAACCTGTGTTCTTAGGATTGGCTACGCCCTTCCAATTGAAAAGGATTAGATCACCAGGCCTCGGAGTATATTCTCCACGATAGTGGAAGATGCCCATTTTAATGGCCTGCTTCATGATCTCTGTACAACTTCCGTTTCTAGGAAGCGTGTTTTCAGGAATGTTAGCTGCCTTGGCAGCCCAACTGACAAAGTATGCACACCAGTTGTTTGGATTCGCACCCATTTCCTTAGCATACTTGGTGTAGTTATTAGAGCCCGGATTAGCGGTATAGTTATTTAGATCGGCGTTATTATTCTTCTCGAGATATCCAATCTGACTCATGGCAGCCTTGAGAAACCGCTCTTGATCAGACCCGGTAAGAATGCTACCTGTCAAATCGGTATTGAGATCGGATAGAACACTTGCCGACGTATCTACTGTGTCACCATCTTTAGATTCCTTTTCAAACCCAAAGAGAGATGCAGCAAAACCTGTAAGCTTTTTAAAGACACCTCCGAGAGCATCCTTTAGCTTTTTAAGAGTATTGATTAGGCGATCACCCTCACCCTCTTCTTCCTCTGTAGCATCTACAGTGGACGGAGAACTACCGGGTGTCATAGAAACCGTAGAAATATTATCTCCGGTATTAGATGTATCCAGAGATCTATCCTCTTTAAAGGTTCTATATTCTCTGTCAATTAGTTCATCGAGTACGGATGTATCAATCTTAGCACCTGTATTGGTAGGTGTATTGAGATTATTAGCACTCATAAAGTTAGACCCATAGAGTCTTTCGAGTTCAGCTCGTACCTCTTCATAGGAGGGAGTTGCCGAGATAGTAGTTTTCGTCTGCGGAATGACAAATTCCGATCCGAAATTTCCAGAGTGATGAGTACTACCAAAATTTCCAGAGTGATTGGTACTACCATCGGGAATAGAACGTCCAGATCCAGAATGGTCCGTCGTAGTATCCGTAGGTCCATAGCCAAGACCCATAGAAAATGCCGTATCGGTATGAGTACGAAGACTGTTCAAACTATAGTTAGAACTACCTCCTCCCATCGGATTACGTACACGTACGCGACCATTGGGAAGAAGTTTGTCTGCTACCACAATATGTCCAGCCTTTGTATACGGTGTACCAGACCCAGAATCATGACCACTCATGATCACAGGCCTATTATGTGCCAGAGAACTGGCAACTGCGTTAACATCGCGTAGAGGAACACTGTTCATCCCCAGTCGAGCGGCTCCTGCAGTCAGAGTTCTGGCGGTAGCCGCACCATCAGGAGATAGTGTATCTCTAGTAATATTTGCAACCTGGTAGGGATTGATTCCAGAACCATAGCCAATACCGAGCTGGTTAGCAACCATGGATAGAGCGGTGGGGCCACAGCCGGCATCCTTCATTGTAGCAGGTCTGCCATTGCTATACGTACCAATCCGTTTATTTGCCCATTTGCTATTGGCCTGATCGAAATCTGCTGTACCATAGCCAAGACCATTAAGCTTTGGTCCTTCACCATATCCAAGACTGGTTAGAGTGGATGTAAGAACCGCCTGATCTTTGGTCATTTCAAGAATGTCAGCATCAGAATAGCCGGCATTACGTAGTGCAGTAAGAGCTTGCTCAGAAGATTTTGTCCACTGTGCACCCCTACCAAATAGTCCCTTGACCGCGTTTATGCCCTTTGTGACCAGGTTGTTATTCAGATCATTATAGGCATTCTGATCAAGATTTGTGTTGTTGAGCGCATTATATATCTGACGCTCAATATCCTGCTGATCTCTACTGAGTTCAAGCTTTCTAAGCTTATCCTCATCATTTTTGACAAGGAATTTATAGAATTCGGTAGCCAGGTCCTGTTTGATGTTCCATCCTAGAACGGTGGAGATGGACATGGCAATGTCAAGAATGGTTCCAACAAAAGGAATTCCAAGAAAAGCACCAAATAGGCTAGAGACAAGTATCATGGTTCCGTCCACACCAGATTTATCAACCCCAAATAAAGTTGCAGTATCAACGGCTCCAAATACAGCTCCGACCGTAGTGCTAAAGATTAGTTTAAATAGAAATGCCCCGCTATCTCCAGTAAGCTTGGCAATACCAGCTTTAATGATATCACCAATCTTCTTTAAAACTTTACCTGTTGCAGTAGCAGCTTTAGATACGAGACTGGTAAGAGATGTTATCGCTTTACCAATAAGACCATCGGCACCGCCAGGAACGATCTTTTCGATAGCAGTTTTAAGAGCTTCACTAGAAGCTATTTTTCCAACCCATTCACTGAAAGACCTTATTGCTGTCTTAGCACCGCTTTCAGCAAGGTCTTCTACAACTTCTCCAGCTGCAGATCTCGTTGCCATTTCTGCGGCACCTCTTGCAACAGCTTCAACACTTTCTTCAACGACAACTTCCGTAACCTCTTCCGTTGCCTTAGATGCGGCTTTCTTTCCAAAGATGGTGGTAATCTTAGATAGCAGTGTGGAGCTACCTTTTGCAACCCCTTCACCGGCTTTAATTGTAGCACCAGCGGCTTTGCCAACAATCCCAATTCCAGGAATTGCTCCAACAGCCTTAGATGCGAGCTTCCCGACACCGGCAACAGCTTTACCAGCAAGACCGGTTGCAGCTTTTGTCGCGTTAGGGAAGATAGCTTTCATCATAGCAGTTCTACCAACCGTAGAAACTGCCTGAGCATTTGCAATGTGAGTGTCTCGACCCTTACTGTCAACACCCTGTCGTTTTCCACGCTTACGGTATTCTACGATATCATAGGTACCATCTTCATTTTCCACGACCTGGGCATTGGTAAACCCTTTTTTCACCGCGAATTCTTCGGCAGCTTCTTTGGTTTCTGTAGTTTTAACCACATTTTCAGAAACATGGATACCATGCTCCTCAAGAACTGCAGCTTCATCTGCAGATAGATTGCCGACGGATTTACCGGTAACACCTTCCCATATACCAGATGCAAGGCCCTTAACCGTTGCCCAGATAAGCTGTGCCATCGGCCAGGCGATTTCCTTAGCAACATCACCCACAGTGCGACCAATTAGCTCGGCATTGTTGCCAAACCAATCGGCGAAGGACTTTGCTGCTCCGGGAAGCCATTCAAGAACCTTGTCTTTCCAACTAGTTAGGGTTGGCCAAATTCCATTACCGTTTCCATCGTTCCAAATTCGTTTTAGCTTATCCTTGAAACCTCCATCGGGGTCATCTTCTCCGCCTTCCCACCAGGAATAGAGTTTCTTTCTAATACCCTGTAGAATGCCGGGAATTCCACCCTCATCATCGTTCATATAATCCAGAGCATTCTGAATCCTAGAGCCAACCTTGGAGATCGTTCCAGGACGAACGATATCAGCGATAGTAAAACCTAGTGCACCAAGAAGCCCGATCAAGCCGAGTTTCTTGACACCGTTGAGTAGGAAGGGACCGGCGTTGCCGGCAATACTTCCAATTTTACTAAATAGCTTAGAGAAAAAGCCTTCTTTATTTTCTCCATTTTCATCTTTAGATCCAAATAGCTTTGTCTTGACTGCAGTAACAGCCCGACTCAGTCTACCGGTTGCCTTTCCGGGAGTTTCCCCGGCTTCACGTTCAGTATATTCTTTCTTACGCCTATTGGCAAAGAAACGCTTCAACCAACTTCCACGCTTACCTCCACCCTCGGTGGGGTCGATTCCATTGGCAGCGGCAGTAAGATTAGCTTGTTCTTCCGTATTACCGGCAATTTCATTGAAGATTTTCCTCTGCTCTTCCGTGAGCAATTTTTCCTCTTCAGAGTTCTTAAGAATCTGATCAATCAGTGAGCGAATCTCTTTAAAGATATTCAGCTCAGATTTTTCATCATCTGTAAGTTCCTGTCCAGGGAAGTTAATCTTAAACGGATTCTCTTCACTGGAAGGGATTCTGAGACCAAGCCCAGTTAGAGTGTTACGAATCTGGGATCTTTCCTCAAGATTATCCCAGTAGCTTTTATCCATAGAAGGAAGTGATAGACCAAACTGTGCAAAGCTATCTCGTATGTCTAGTCTACCCTGTTCACGCTCTCTAAAGCGTTCTGCAAACTCAGAAATGTGTCTAAGTCTGGTTTTAAAGGACCGGTTGCGAATATCTTTCCGATCATTCAGTTTCATCTGAAATTGATTAGAAAGAGCCTCATCAATATTGGGAAGCTTTTCCCTAAGGTATCTACTGACCGTCTGGCCAGAGATGCCAAATTGTCTTCCAATCTCAGCGAAGCTGATTTTGGTATCACCGTTCACGAACATCTGAGCCATCTGCTTGATCTGCTCATCACCAATTCTGATTCGAGCTATAACATTCGGCTCTTCGTCTACGGGTTCGGGTTGAATAGTTTTCTTTTCAAAGAGTCGCTTAATCGCACTTCTCTTCGGTATGATTGCAGGAGCAGGAGTGGAAGATGTTGTGGTAATCGTGGGTGTTGCTTCTACTTCATCCACATTACCTTTACGTTTATTCTGCTCTTCATCCACGGGCTCGGGCTCGGGTTGAATAGTCTTCTTTCCAAAGAGTCGTTTAAACACGCTTCTCTTCGGCATATTTACAGGAGCAGGAGACGTTGCGGTAATCGTGGGTTTTGTTTCCGCTTCATGTACGTTACCTTTGCGTCTATCTAGTTTATCCTGTACCTGCTTAGCAAGGTTAGAATCAATATTGGGAAGCTTTTCCCTAAGGTATCTACTGACCGTCTGGCCAGAGATGCCAAATTGTCTTCCAATCTCAGCGAAGCTGATTTTGGTATCACTGATATAGAGCTTTGCCATATCAATGATTCTAGCATCTTTATCAGAAACACCGTTCACGTCAGGAATCTCGTCAGAACCCTCCGGAACGGGTCCAGTTAGATTTGTCCATCCACCGATAGGATCGATGTGATTTTTCTGTAAAAACTTAAGCAGGGTATCGGTATCCGTCTTAGCGAAACGTCCTTTACCTGTCTGCACTGTAGCATAGAAGTCTCTAAGGGTCTTATTATCAATGCTCCTAAGATCGAACGCTTTCAATCTTGGATCTTCGACATCAATTCCCTTAAGTCTAGCTCCTTTAATCCGTTTATCGAGACTGGATCTCTCCTTCTTATCTCTAGCGGCAATCGAAGCATCCAGTCTTTCCTTAGCATGTTCAATGGCAGCGGGTTCGCCACCAAGATGCGCAACGATCATGTTGAGAAGTGCGTCTCTACGCTCATCACGGATACGCTGAGCCTCTTCAGCCTCATTGACCGCATCAGCGACATCACCGATTTTCTGTTCAGAACCTTTTTCAGGAGCAGTTCCATTCATACGCGCTCTGAACTCATCGGGATGATATAGTAGCTGCATGATATCATCGGAAGTCTGTAGGAAGTCTTCGTCAATACCATGTTTCATGAATCTCTCACGATAGGTCTTTACCGCCTCATCGGAGAGAGTAACTCCAGAGTTTCCTCTCAGATCACGATTAATAATACTCTGACGGTCTCTGTAGATTTTCTCATTCCAGAGCTTATTCTCTTTCTGACGCTCCTTACGAGCATCTCTACGTTCATACTTTTTCATAACCTCAGAACGCCAATCAAGACTATTCAGATCTTCAGCGGTCATCTGAGCATTGTATCCGGTTCTAAACGCGTTGGCGAATTCACCGCGACCCTTTCTCAGATCTCGCTTCATCATGGCACGTTCAATGAAGTTAAGTTTGTTTTCACCATCATTCTCGATGATGTTCTGATATTCATTTAGAGCATTCTTTCCCTCTTCAGTTCCGAGATAGTCACTGAAAGATTTACGGAAAGATTTTTCTTCCTCACGACGCTTTTTGCTTGTGAGTAGACTTGCACCCTGAGCAAGTGCTGAAACGGGACTCAGTAGTAGCTTAGCACCACCAGCAAGAGCAGAAATGCCAAGCTTACCAACTTTTCCAATCAGATTTGTAAACGGTCGGAATAGCTTTCCCAGTAGACCAAAGGTCATGTTATATAGAGCCCTACCAAAGGACTCCATCTTATTCTTAGCAAAGTCACGAATGTCTTCGCCAATCTTCTTAAAGTTATCGATGATCGGTCCAAACGCGAGTTTAAAAGGCATGGTAATCTTATCTTTAGTCCAATCGATCATATCAAGAAGCTTTTCTTTGAAAGCATTTCCGATAGGCTCAACTAGATTAACATTGATCAGATTACGTACCTTGGTAAGAAGACCATCTTCTCTCCTACGCTTGTTTCCTTTTTCATCAACGTATTCGGTTCCGAATATATATTCCTGGAATCTCTTCGAAGTCGAAGCAATTCCAAGACCCAAACCAGCAATTCCTAGTCCAATAGGACCGCCGGCAGATAGCATGGCAGGAAGGAAACCCGCATGAGCTAGAACGGTACCGGTTAGAGCACCAACTCCAGCTCCACTTAGACCCTTAAACAGAGCCTGTTTTACGTCTCCTCCAAACATGCCCTTGATCTTATTATAGGACTTGGATAGGAATGTTCCGGTACGAGTACCATCCTCATCTTCCTCACCAAATAGAAGCGTTTTAAATCTATCGGAGTTCTTTAGCAATCCGATGCCTGCACCAAGAATGGCTCCACCAATGATTCCACCCGGAAGAAGTTGCATTCCTAGCACGCCAATGCCGGAATTAAAACCAAGAGCTCCTTTAATAACTCCATGAAGGGCACCAACGGCAGCTCCGCCCACTACAGAAGGAGCGATAGCTTTAAACCGTTCCTGCATCTTCTGAGAAATTAGTCCACCTTCTCTTTCACCGGTCTCATCATTGAGTTTACCGAACATGATATTTTGGAAGGCTTCAGATTTTGTAAGAATAGAAAGACCAGCGCCTACGATAGCACCCGATAGTGGGCCCATAGGCCCGAGCATGGCACCTAGGACACTGGAATTTGCAGCATTGAGAACTCCGACACCAGCACCAACCAATCCGCCGGCAAGAGCCTTCGGAAGACGGTTCTTAAGAGTTCCCATAAAATCTTTAGCATATTCTGCAGCGGTACGTTTCTTTTTCTCCTCAGGATTTTCTTCGATCTTCCCGATGGCAGCTTCCGTAACCGCTATTGTATTTTCTTTAACTAGATCAAGTGTGTGGCCAACTTCAGCAACCTTATCACTGATCTTAACCTTAAGAGTACGCCTTTCACCCTCGACAGGTTTATTGGCTTCTCGATATTCTTCCTGTCCTCTACGAACGTTGGTTATGATATCGGGAATAAGTTCTCTATCTTTAAGACTTCTGAGAGCATCTCGATGCTCTTTAATATATTTCTTAGCGTATTCTCGCCGAGATCGACGAGGTTGCTTTTTCTGATTTTCATCAGATTTTTGATCTTCATCAGGACCATATCCTAGGACAACGGATCTGTCAAAGAAACCTGGACCATTTCCAAGAGGTTCGTTCTCTTCAACGGGTTCAAGATCTGTCAATCTTGCCTGGCGTTCAGCTTCACGTTCAGCCTTCCTACGAGCGGCTTCTTCTCGAGCTTTAGCCATACGATCTCTAATCCAGGTTCTATCTGTATACTGACTCCAGAATTTACTATTCTGGAAATCTTCGTTTTCACGATAGTTTTCACCGTACTTATACTTTAGTGCCGCATCTCGAACGTAGTCGTAGCCACTTCCGAGCTCCTGCTTTGTACGGTTCCAAATATCTCTTCCCCAGTCTTTAACCATCTGGTACTGAGCACCAAAGATGGCATCTTCGTCTGTAAAGAGTCTTCCGGTGACCTTCTTTCTGGCAGTGGAATTCCATAGCTTTCCAAGCATACCATCTTTACCAAAAATAGATGCACCCCAGCCAATAAATTTACCAACCATTGCACCGAGTGAGGTGCGAATGGCGTTTGCAGCCTGTGTAATGGTGGAGCTCAGATCCTTTGGAGTTTCCTCTTTCTGAAGCTCATTGATCGCACCATTAATGATGTTATCATTGTTTGCAATGTCTCCAGGAGAAAGTTTATCCATGGGAGTCATTGCAATCTTTTCTACCCTCGCAGTTGTGTCAGATGTCTGATTCTTCTGCTGAGGAGAACGTTTTTCAGAGTAGTATGTGGATGCAGCTCCCGGTCCTCGACCAAGAGCTTTTTTCATGTTAAAGAAACCCGGACCATTTCCAAGAGGTTCTTCATCATCCTGGTTACGGCGAAATTTAGCTTTTACCTGGTTGATTTTATTTTTGATGCCTTCTGTCGTAAGATTGTCTGCCAGGTCATAGGTAAGATCATGTGCCCGTTCGGTAACATAGTCTAGCACCTTTGACACAGTTCCGGCGTCAATCCTTTCGATAGCACCAGATACACCACCACGAACGGTTCTAATTCGAGGTCCGTTGAGAAATCTACCGGCTGCGGTATCGCTACCAGAAGCACGATCGTACGCGACCTTTATTAGATCTTCGAGCTTATCCTGCTCTGCAGCCGTATCATATCCAGTAAAGAGGATATTGAGTACCTGCTGCTGAAGAGAAATATCTCTGCTCAGATCAAACTCAGTGAGTCCAACTTTATTCTGAGTCTCTCTAATCACCTGTCTGGGATCTCGGTTAAACTCTCTATAGTTATAATCTCGATTACGATGAACCTCTCTCTTAGATTCGACCAGATCAGGACGACCTTCGACATTCGAGAGATTTCTATAGACACTCTGTGTTGTCTGGATATCGTTATTGAGATCATTAATCTGGCGGATGCCATTTCGAATACCGGTGGATACCTCACGGACAATGGATTTTGCTACCTGATCATCGATTCCAAAATCAGTTAACTTAGTACCAATTGTCCTAGTTGCTATCCTAGCATCCTTTCCGGCAAAGGCATCATCAAATAGGGCAGAAATCTCTTTAAAAAGAGCTGCCTGTTCAGACTGGGTTTTACCAGATTCCTCCAATGCATCCGTGATCTTCTGTATGGCAGGATTCATGGACGCGTTGATCCGATCACGGTATTCGTCATCATAACGTTTTTGAATCTGGGACCTGGTCATAAACTTTCCGGAATTGTAGTCGTAGTAACGATCTTCAACTTCACCCTTATTGATGCTCGTGTTGATCTGGGTTAGAAGTTCCGGAATGACTTCGGTGAGAGCCTTCTGCGCAAGACCATTCCATAGGATCGGTTCTTTAGAGTATGCTCCCATATTGAGAGCATTAACCTTGGAGCGTTTATTTCCAAATACTCCAGCTAGAGACTGGAATAGTGGATTTTTACTAGCTTCGAGTCGATCGGAGATCTGTTCCATGAATTCATCTGCTAGATTTCGAAAATCCATCCTTGCAGAATCAACTCGATCTATAATCGACTTCGGAAGGAACGATTTAGCAATGGTTTTAGTCAGCCTTCCGACCAGCGATCCAGCTTTACTGGAAAAACCACCGCCTCCAAAACCACCACCTGCAATTGTGGATAGTGGCTTATCTCCACCGAGTCCACCACTAAGCGAACCCAGTACGGTTTCCATTAGACCACTTGTAATATAGTCCACATAGCCCTTAAAGAAACCTTTAATTCCTGTGGGAGAAAAGCGCCGCTCTTCTCTCTTAGAAGGAGCAATCGTCTTGTTAAAATTTTCGAGCATTTTTCCGAGGCCATTCACCATTCCAAGTGTCTGACCATAGAATTTTGCCGTATTCTGATTCTGAAAATTGATCAACGTTTGAATAGAACCGTTGATCGTATCCAGTTTACCATTCGTAACGAACAGCGTATTTGTAATGAGATTGGCACCCTGATTAATAGATGCACCAATTGCTCTAGACATTGCCTCAGAGTTTTTGGTATTGCGTCTGGAGATATTAAATGCCAGGGAGCTCATTCCACGAAGCTGTGCGTTACCAACGTACATCACGGACTGGGCAACACCCCTATTTCCCTGGAGCATGATCTGCTCAGAGGACATATCTGCAGCATCTTCACCGGTAGGAGCCTCAAAGGAGCTATCTACATCGGTTTCGTAGGCATCATACATGTCTCCATTGATCCGATCAATGGAGTAGGTGCCATGCTCAATGTCAGATTCTGCGGCTCTGAAGGCATTAAATGCCCTGCGAGATTCACTCGCATAGCCAGCATTCGCGCTCTGTTGAGCACGTAGAGTAAGTTTCTGTCTCCTACTGGCAATTCTAGTATCTCTTACCAGAGAGGGAGAATTTGTTGCATTATTCATTCTGGGACTTTCTATTGCGTTAAAGCGAAAGTTTCCAGATGGATCTAGCATATCATCCCAACGAACTTCGCCATTAGGAGAACTGTGTTTTGGAGCCAAAGTGTTTCACCTACTTTCTCACTCAGGCTTACATTTATATGATGAAAAGACAATTAGAGCCTTGTTTTTTCGCCTATTTTCCGAGGATTTAAGAGAAATAAAAGGTCTCTGGACTACTGTCCAGAGACCTAAAATCATCTTTCACATATCCATAAACGAAACGAATGATATCAGCCAATTCAAAGGATCCAGAGGTGTTCCGATCCCACCAATAAATTCTTCAGAGATCCACCATCCAAGCAAATGATGATTCTAACCAGATTTTCCTTTCTCCAGTGACCAGTATGAACTAGAAATCATCTGTACACGAACATGTAGACGCCCAAAGAGACCTCCTCCTATTCGGAGTGAGGTTTCTAACCAGGACAGTATGCTCCCTGACTGACTATTCTAGAAATATCGGGCTAGCGATTAGATAGACCCGGCTGTTCACATCGGTAGCTCTTTTAAAAGAATCAATGAAGACCACCTTGATGGTACCGATAAAAACACGTTGCGAAAGCCGCTGCAGTGGACCGGTTAAAAAGACTAAAATTCGTGCGGTGTAAGATAATAGACAAGATGTGTTTTATATTTATAAAATTTCAGTTGTCGATTTGCAAAGATTTCAAAAAATGACTGGATGATTTGTGAGTAACAAGATGACACAGATTCACCGAATCAAAGTCATTATCCAATCATATAGATTGAAAACTTTTCCGGGTTTCATGTAAATACCTTTACATGGACAGCAAAACTCCGGAATGGACATCTAGTCCACGCACTTTTTTACAGCTATGTTAGTATAAAAA